>Ga0265303_10000415_pt1 | contig 23826 bp, 18 predicted proteins | sample Helome_2_FD_192494 | JGI IMG/M metagenome (GOLD analysis project Ga0265303, IMG submission 192494) | Marine sediment microbial communities from subtidal zone of North Sea - Hel_20160317 (Illumina Assembly) | ecosystem: Environmental > Aquatic > Marine > Subtidal zone > Sediment ... | reverse complement strand
CTTTTAATAGTAATTTTAGAGTGTGTTGGGCTTGACTACTAATTTTGGTTTTATCTGGAGTTTCTGCTCCAGATACAATCAGTACAAATTCACCTTTCTGTTGGTTAGTGTCTGTATTTAGCCATGTTAGTGCATCACCTAAGGCACAAGTGTGAATGGTTTCGAACAATTTAGTAAGTTCTCTACCTATAGTCAATTTTCGGCTTACTTCCAGTATTTCAGATAAATCTAAAATACATTCCAGAATACGGTGTGGTGCTTCATAAAATACCAGAGTGTAAGGTAACGATTTTAATTCTTTTAGTTTGCGTCTTCTTGTACCTCTTGAAGCAGGAAGAAAGCCATAGAATAAGAAATGTGCTGTGGAAATTCCAGCTGCAGATAAGGCGCACAACGCAGCATTGGCGCCTGGGATTGGAACCACGCGATAATTCTTTCTTACCAGACTAACCAAAATTGAACCAGGATCAGAGATCCCAGGTGTGCCAACATCAGTAATATAGGCAACTGATTTTCCCGCTTCAAGTAAATCTAAAATTTTTTTTGAAGCTACACGTTCATTGTGTTGGTGCAAAGCTATCATTTTTTTGGCAATTGAATGATGTGCAAGTAAATTTTTGGAGTTGCGTGTATCTTCAGCAGCAATTACATCAACAGCCATGAGTACATCTAGCGCGCGTAGGCTAATATCTCGTAGATTTCCAATCGGAGTGGCAACCACATATAATGTGCTTTTAGGTATCATTTGTAGTTATATATGAGGTTCATGTTAATTTTTAGATATTGATCGCCATACTATACGATAGCTTGACAGCATTTCCCATTCAGCAAATAAATAATTCCAAGTAATTGTAAATGTCTACCTTTCTTACTGAACTTGAGTCTTTGTTGCCTCCCGACCGGATCTATACAGACCCGGTGGATTGTTACGCCTACGCTTATGATAATAGCCAGAAAATATATCCGCCTGATATGGTGGTATTTCCACTTACCTCCGACGAGATTCAGGCCATAGTTTTACTGTGTAATATATACAAGATTCCACTTACACCACGTGGGCGTGGTACAGGAACCGCGGGGGGGAGTATACCGGAGAAAGGTGGCATAGCGTTGTCTTTAGAGCGCATGTTAGGAATTATTATAGTTGATCCTGCTAATCGTGTAATTGTAACTGAGCCTGGGGTACTCAATCAGACCGTACAAGATACGGTCAGGCCCCATGGTTTTTTTTGGCCACCTGATCCTTCCAGTGCTGCGTATTCTAGTATAGGAGGAAACCTTGCTACATCTGCAGGCGGTCCTCACGCCGTAAAGTACGGAACTACACGTGATCATGTGCTGGGGGTGAAAGCAGTAACAGGTAAGGGCGAGGAAATTAAAACTGGTTGTTATACTACTAAAGGTGTGGTGGGATACGATCTAACAAGGCTTTTGATTGGTTCGGAAGGTACATTGGCAGTAATTACTGAAGCAACGCTTAAACTTACCCCTTTACCACAAGCTATTGGAGGGCTAGTTGCACATTTTCGTGATGCTTCAAGTTGTGCTGAAGCGATAGTATCAATTATGTCTCTTCCCCAGGTTCCTAGTGCACTTGAATTTCTGGACACAGGTTCACTTGATCTTATTCGTAGTCGTTCTCCCAAGATTCTGCCAGATGAGAGTACCGCAATGCTGATGATCGAGGTTGACGGGTCTTCTCGTGAAATTAATGAAACAAGTACTGCAATTCTTGCTGCTTGTCAAAATGAGGGATTATTACAAGCCGAGCGTGTTTCAGACACAGTTAATTTGTGGCAAATGCGTAAAGCATTATCACCATTATTGAGAGATATTGCACCTAAGAAAATTAATGAGGATGTTGTTGTACCAGTTTCTACACTTCCTGAGTTTCTTAATGGGCTAATTAAGATAAGTTCACAGCATCAGATTAGTAATGTTAATTTTGGCCATGCTGGAAACGGAAATATCCATGTAAATTTGTTGGTAGACCCTGATAATACTGAAGAAATGAACCGTGCCGAGAAATGCCTGAATGAAATTTTTGATTTAGTGATTAGTTTCAATGGCACATTATCAGGAGAGCATGGTATTGGAAGAGAGAAACGTGCCTATATTGATAGGGAGATTGATGAAACAACGATAATCTTAATGAAGAGTATTAAGCAGGTATTTGACCCTAACAACATACTAAATCCAGGCAAATTATTTTTGTAAACCTAGAAGAACATTAAGTTCATCGTGATTCATCAAGTTATAGTGACGATAGTCCAACTAAAAGTGTTAGAGAGCTGAAATACCACATAAAACCAATTAAAAGTAAAAGTAATGGTCAACTAATAACGCAGTAAATAAAGCTGTCAGATAAAAGATTGAATAGCGGAAAGTAGTACGTGCTAGTTGATCGCTATAATCGAGATAAATTTTTACTGCATAGTATAAAAATATAGCATCTAAAATTATTGCACTGATAAGATAAATTAATCCACCCATTTGTGTAGCATAGGGCATCAGTGTGACGGCACATAGAATAAAAGTGTAAAGGAGAACATGCAAACGTGTAAATTTATCACCATGTGTTACCGGCAACATCGGCATCCCAACTTTTGCATATTCAAGTTTTCGATAGAGTGCTAGTGCCCAGAAATGAGGAGGAGTCCATGCAAAAATTATGAGGAATAGGAGTAAGGCATCAGCAGAAATTTCTCCTGTTACAGCCGTCCATCCGAGTACTGGTGGCATTGCACCAGAAGCACCACCAATGACAATATTTTGTGGTGTTAGAGGCTTTAGTATCACAGTATAGATAATGGCATAGCCGACAAATGTGATCAAAGTAAGCCACATTGTCAGGGGATTCACCCACTGATGAAGCATATATAGGCCACCCCCACCTATCAACGCTAGGAAAAACAAGGTTTCCGGAGAGCTTACCTCCCCTCTTGGTAAGGGCCTGGCACGCGTACGTGCCATAACAGCATCAATTTTTTGTTCCACCAAACAATTTACTGCTGCAGCTGCACCGGCAACTAAGGCAATTCCTATGGTGCCAAAAATTAGAGCATCTAATGGAACCGCACCAGGAACTGCAAGGAACATGCCTATAACTGCAGTAAAAACAATAAGCGAAACAACTCTTGGTTTGGTTAACCGATAAAATTGCTGCATTCGTGAAGCTGTATTTTGCCAAGTTATACTAGTAGTCATAACACCTATCCTTATCCAATTTGTGAGACCTTAAGTAATCGCTTAATATCTTTTGCCATCTTAGACGGATCAATATTTTTTGGAAAGCGCATCATCAGGTTCCCTAGCGGATCAATTAAATATATATGGTCACGCTGTGAAATTTTTGCTGGAATTTTTTTTAGTAGTTCGTTACCTTGAGCATTTATTAATAAAGTCCCTTTAAAGTCTTCTTTAAGACTGGTTTCCGGTATTTTATCATCATCGATCAACCATACCCGTTCTATTCGTTCTATTTCATTTTTTTGCATCAGGCGTACCTGGCGCATATAGTAAAGTTTCTTACGGCATAACTCCCCACATTCTCCGGAGTCTACAGTCAGCATTATCCATTTTCCACGCAGCTGGCTAATATTAAATGTTACGCCATTTGTCTTGCGTAAGGCAACATTCGGTAAAACCTCGACCTTGATTAACTCACCATGATTTACGGTGCCTGGTGGAGCTCCCCAATAAAAAAGTACATAAGAAAACGCTATTGGCGCAATCATTACTGCCACCAACAACAGCAGCTTGCGTTTATGCGTTTTTGTGGCGGTTTCTTTTAACACTCAACACCAAATATAATATCAATACCGCCAACGCCATGGAAAACCACTGAAACGCATATCCTAGATTCCTGCTAGCACCCGAGTCGGGGCGAGTCCATTCCCGAAGTAGTCCATCTTCTACATTATTTTCTTGTAATACTACTAATGGCTGCAACGTAAGCCCTGTTGCTTTACGATAGCGTTCCAGATGAAGATTCTCCCAAACCTGTCCAGACACTGTTTCTGTAGAAAGTTCCAAAGTTCTCATTGTTGGTGATTCTGCTATTCCTATTACCGTCACTTTATTGGTAGGAGTGGGTATGTTTGGCAGCTCACTACGAGTACGGCCTGCGGCAACCCAGCCACGGTTAATTAAAACGTGCATAGAGCTTTTACCTATCTTGACTGGTGTGATAATCTGATAGCCAGCCCTACCTCTGTTTATCTTGTTATCTAAATAAATTGTATGTGTCGGAACATACGTACCGTGTATCTCAACCTTACGAAACCGATAATCCTCAAGTTTTATTGGTGAGGTGGGTATCGATATAACTGGCTGTTGAGAAAGTTGATTCAACTTCGTTTGGCGATCTTCTTTTTCCTGAGCCCTAGAAAGCTGCCAGTTACCCAACATCACCGTAATAATGATAAAAAATATAGCAGCAACAGTTGGCCAGAAACTGAGCCTGAATTGCCAGCCCAAAATAGTCATTGGTTTGAATGCTAATCTCGGCTAAACTCTCGCCCAGGAGTTAAATTTATAAAATAGGCAGAATCAAAATTGAAGATTATTGCAGCCATATTTTTTCTTTTCATATTCTATAGTCTTGCATCTGCTTTGTTCTACATGGTTAAAGACAAAGGTCAGAGCACGCGCATGCTTAAGTCTCTCACGTTACGAATTGGCCTATCAGTCGCTCTGTTTATTATTATGATGACAGCATACTATTTTGGTATCCTTCCTGCTAAGCAATAGGCTATTCAATATACGAGGAGGCTGACTTGTATTTTTATAGCAAGTAAACAAATACAAACAGACCTAGCCAAACCACGTCCACAAAGTGCCAATACCAGGATACCCCTTCAAAACCAAAATGGTGTTCGGGTTTGAAGTGGCCAGCCAAAACACGGAAGTAAATTACTGTTAACATGATCGCGCCGCATGTTACATGAAAACCATGGAATCCGGTCAGCATGAAGAAGCTAGCGCCATAAGCACCAGATGTAAGCTTTAGGTTAAGCTCTGAATAAGCATGCATATATTCATAAATCTGGCAACCAATAAAGAGAGCACCTAATGCAATCGTAAGAAACAGACCCCATGCCAGCTGACTACGCTTATTAAGCTTAAGTGCCCAGTGTGCCCAGGTACAGGTTACACCGGAAGTTAACAGTAACGCAGTATTAAAAGCCGGCAGACCCCATGCGCCCATAGGCGTAAACGTTTCAGTTATACCAGGGCCGGCTGTAGGCCATCCGGCTGCATAATCAGGCCATAACAATTTATGTTCTAGATCACCAAGCCATGGAACTGACAGTACTCGCATATAATAAAGTGCACCAAAGAATCCGGCAAAAAACATGACTTCAGTAAAAATAAACCAACTCATGCCCCATCGGAAGGAACTGTCTACTCTCTTGTTATATTTTCCACCTTCACTTTCCCGCGCCACAGTACCAAACCAGCCGAAAAGCATATAAATAAGAATAGCGAACCCGATTGCTAGTGATGCATAACCAATTGGAAGTTTGTTGACAGTAAACGCAGCACCAAACCCCATAAAAAAGATGGCAATTGCCCCGGTAAGGGGCCAGGTCGAAGGCGTTGGAATATAGTATTGATTTGCTTCTTGGCTCATGCGTATTCTCCCACTTATATTTTAATCAATTCTCAATTTAATATTAATTTGACCAGCAACAGTAAAGACCCAACGAATAGAGCAGCACCGATAATACCCCCAATTACTATTTGCTTTAATGTTAATGACTCTACATCCGCAGCATGATCAGTATTCTTTCGTACACCAAAAAAAGCCCAAAATACTGCTTTTGCAACTTGTACTGGCCCTGCCTTTACAGGCTTATCAACATTTTCCTTCAAATTCTACTTTTCGTACGGTTATCCTCATTAGAGGTGGTTCCATTACTAAGACCAATTTCAAAAAATGTGTATGAGATAGACAGAGTATTAATATCTTCCGGAAATTCTGAATCAATCAGAAATTGAACCGGCATTTGTCGTACCTCATACGGTTTTAATACTTGTTTAGTAAAACAAAAACACTCAAGTTTTTTTATATGCTGTGCAACCAGTAATGGCGCATAGCTGGGTATCGCTTGTCCAGTTACTTCACGGTCTGAGGTATTCTTAATTTCATATATAACCTCTACCAATTCACCCGGATGCATCTGTACAGTTGATTGTAGTGGCTTAAATTGCCATGGCAAAGCACGAGTATTTGCATCCAACTCAACTGTAAGCAACCGGCTAGTGTCTACTTGCTGAGTTTCTTCCACTAATGTATCTGGCTGCAGCAAATTATTTAACCCGGTTACTTCACAAATCTTTTTATAGAACGGTATCATTGCGTAGCCAAAGGCAAACATCACCATTGCTACAACCAGCAATTTCTTTAACATCGCAAGATTTGGTTGTATCGCGTTCATCCCCAATGCTTAACAAAAAAAGTAACTATAATCAAAGCTACAATTATCCAAAGAACCAGCGCTGTTTTTATATTTTTATTACGCTGAGCCTTTGAATTTTGCTCCATACTATTTTACCTGTGGCGGTGTTTCAAAGCTGTGATACGGTGCCGGTGAAGGTAAATCTGTAAACTCTAGCGTATCAGCACCTTCCCACACTTCATCAGTTGCTTTTGTACCACCTCTTATACATTTTATTGCGCAAACAAGAAAAATCAGCTGGCTGAAGCCAAAACCAAATGCACCTATGCTTGATATCATATTGAAATCAGCAAACTGTAAGGCATAATCTGGAACCCGGCGAGGCATTCCTGCTAGTCCTAGGAAATGCTGCACAAAAAAGGTGACATTAAAGAAAATAAAAGAACACCAAAAATGTGTTTTTGCCAGGCCTTCGTCATACATGTTGCCGGTCCATTTCGGAAGCCAGTAGTATGCACCAGCGAATAAGGCAAACAAAGAGCCAGATACCAGAACATAATGAAAATGTGCAATTACATAATAGGTTTCCTGTAACTGAATATCTACCGGTACCACCGCCAGCACTACACCGCTAAAGCCCCCGATAACAAATAAGAAGATAAACCCAATAGAAAACAGCATGGGTGCTTCGAAAGTCATGGAGCCTTGCCACATGGTGGCCGTCCAATTAAATACCTTTACTCCGGTTGGTACCGCGATCAGCATAGTAGCGTACATGAAGAACAGCTGAGCTGTAACCGGCATGCCTACAGTAAACATATGATGCGCCCAAACGATAAAGGAAAGAATCGCAATGGAGGCTGTAGCATATACCATTGAAGAGTAACCAAACAATTTTTTGCGGGCAAAGGTTGGAATGACTTGAGATACAATTCCAAATGCCGGCAAAATCATGATATAGACTTCTGGATGTCCAAAGAACCAGAAGATATGCTGAAACATGACAGGATCACCGCCACCCGCAGCATTAAAGAAATTAGTTCCAAACTGTCGATCTGTCAGCAACATGGTTACTGCACCTGCCAGTACTGGCATAACTGCCAGCAGTAGATATGCCGTAATCAACCAAGTCCATACAAACAATGGCATTTTCATCATTGTCATACCCGGTGCACGCATGTTGAGAATGGTAGTAACAATATTAATTGATCCCATAATGGAAGAAGCGCCCAGTATGTGAACAGCAAAAATTGTCATGTCCATACCCATGCCCATCTGGGTTGAAAGTGGCGGATAAAGCGTCCAGCCACTTGCTGCTGCTCCACCTGGCACAAAGAACGAGCTAATCAACAACAGAGCTGCTGGTGGCAATAACCAGAAACTCCAGTTATTCATGCGAGCAAAAGCCATATCTGGAGCTCCAATCATCATTGGTATTTGCCAGTTAGCAAAACCAACAAAAGCAGGCATAATGGCGCCAAACACCATTACCAGGCCATGTAGCGTAGTGAGCTGATTAAAGAATTCCGGCTCAACAATCTGTAATCCTGGTTGGAATAATTCAGAACGAATAGTTAACGCCATCACACCACCCGTTAAGAACATCGCAAAGCTAAACCAAAGGTAAAGTGTGCCAATATCTTTGTGATTGGTAGTAGTTAGCCAGCGCATGATTCCGCTGGGGGGCCCATGATGTTCATGTTCATGTCCGTGGGCGTGATCAGGATGGTGTACTGCTGCCATAATTTTCTCCTCGTTCCTTAATTTCTGAATTCTTTAATTTCTGAAGGTTGTACTATTTCACCTGTTTTATTACCCCAGGCGTTACGTTCGTAGGTAACTACTGCCGCAATGTCTACATCTGACAAATGCTTGAATGCAGCCATAGCGGTACCTGCTTTGCCGCTTACTACCATTTTTATATGGTCAGCTTTAGGCCCGTTAGCAATTTTTGATCCATCTAGTCCAGGGAATGTGCCAGGTATTCCTTTCCCGTTAGCTTGGTGACATGCAGCGCACATACCGGCATATACTTTCTCACCCTTAGCGTTTAGCTCATCCATTGTAAATTCTTTATTGACATCAACAACTTCTTCCGTAGATTTTTGTTGTTGGGCAGCTACCCATTGGGAGTATTTATCATGCTCCATCACTTCTACTACTATGGGCATAAATGCATGCTCTTTACCACATAATTCTGAGCATACTCCACGATAAATACCGGGCGCTTCAGCTTTAAACCAGGCATCACGTATGAACCCCGGTATAGCATCCTGCTTAACACCAAGTTGTTGTACTGACCATGCGTGAATAACGTCATTTGCAGTGGTGATAATACGAATTTTTTTCCCAACCGGGACAACCATATTATTATCAACTTCCATCATATAATTTTCACCCTTGGGTGCTTTATTTCTGATTTGTTCCCGTGGAGTGGACATTTTGCTAAAGAAGCTGATTCCTTCCCCTTCTCCTGTCAGATAGTCATAACCCCACTGCCACTGATAACCAGTAGCTTTAATGGTGATATCTGGTGTGGAGGTGTCCTTCATGTCAATTACTGTTTGAGTGGCAGGATAGCCCATAGCAATGAGAATCATGAATGGAATAACTGTCCAAATAACTTCAACAGTCGTACTATGGTGAAAATTCGCAGCCTTGTAACCCTTCGATTTTCTATGGTTAATTATAGAATAGAGCTGGGTGCCAAACACACCAATAAAAATAAATACGCAGACCCACATAATGAATATATGCAAATCATACATTTCTGTGGCAATTGCAGTTTTTGGCGCTGGTAAATTAATTGTACTTAATTCACTTAATTTCTCAGCCGCTGCTACGCTTGGGTATAAAATAAGTGTAGAGACCCACACCAGTATAGCTGTTACTTTGCTGCCCATATTTTCCCCCACTTAAAATTTCTAGTTTTTCAGTGCGAATTACAAGTTAATTAAACCTGAGTGCTTGTTTTTTTCTTAGTTTTTCAGAACCAATATAGCCTATTTAGACCAGTATTCTTATTAAATAAATAACGGCGGATTTTACCATGCTGGAATTACTCACACAAGAAAGAATTAAGGTTTAGGCGGTTTAAAAATTAATAATAACCCTATTTAAATAAACGGTAATTTATTTTTATATAAGATTTCGAATAGTCTGTATTGCTATATAACGTTAAATTATCATTAACAATAAAACAACTAAAATTCCATCACAACATTTTCGATGAAAATGTTGAATTTGTGCTATTTGTTAATTTTATCCAGCTTAAAATAAATATTTTAATATATAGCTTTATTAATTAAAAACTTAGACAGATTTAAAAAGGTGTCAATTATCTTTTCTCCGTACAAAAGGCTTAAGAATAAGAGTACAGGCATATAATATTACTATAATATTGATATCACTTAAAAATCCTGTTTTATAGGATTGGTAATGGTGCCTTAAATTAGTAGGTTTATTTTTGATATAGGTCAAATTCTTAGTTGATAAGTGATTTCAGGTTAGGGATTAGACACAATGTAACAACTGCTTTAGCAATTTTACTCGCTTATCCTTGAATGGATTATACATCGCCTATTACAGCCTATTATGTAACGATTAGATAAATATGTAATAAAGAGTGGGATTAACTAAGAAAATTGTAATCAGAGCTTCAGATTTACCCAAATCTCCTATCAAGTAACAATCTATGTTTTAATTGAGTTTATTTGAATGATATATTCTTCTATAACGCTATTAATTTCTTAGAAGTCTTAGAAGAATTTTTTACTGGGAAGTAACTTGTAGTTTGTTGTAATTGACAGAGTGATATTTTCGCTCGGACACTAAGTAAATAGAGAAATAAATGGCAATTGAAAATATTCTGGTGGTGGATGATTCCCCTACAGAGAGGCATATATTACTAGAAATACTTACCAAAAGTGGTTACAAAGTGCTGACCGCTGCAAGTGGTGAGGAAGTGGTTGCAATGACCAAAGAGCTAATGCCAGACTTAATTCTTATGGATGTTGTGATGCCAGGACAGGATGGATTTAACGCAACCCGTACAATTTCTAGAGGTGCAGCAACAAAACATATTCCCATCATCATATGCTCTACTAAAGGGCAAGAGACTGACAGGATCTGGGGTATGCGACAAGGAGCTAAAGGTTATTTAGTTAAACCAATTAAAGCTACTGAATTATTACAAAAAATAACTGAATTAGGTTGAATAGATGTCTAAGCGCATTAGTATAAAAGAATTCCAGGCGTCACTTTCTGAGAAATTAGAAAGTGCTGCTATGACTCAACCCGTGTCAACTGTATTAGGAGTTTTAATTGACGGACATCGTTGGCTGGTAAATATGACTGATGTTAGCGAGGTGTTACAAGTACCAAAAATCACACAGGTTCCTTTAACACATTCATGGTTTTTAGGAGTGGCTAATGTGCAAGGTGACCTGTATGGCATTGCTGATTTAGCAGCTTATTTCGGTGGAGCACATACCAAGGTTGAGCAAAAAACAAGAATTTTATTGGTGTCACCACGATTTGAGGTGAATAGTGGTTTGTTGGTAAGCCGTACACTTGGTATAAGAAATGTGTCTGACTTTGAGCGTATTAAAGACGGTAATTCTTCTCAGCTAGGTGTTTCGGGTATCTATAAGGATAATCAAGGGCAGACTTGGAACGAGTTGAACCTTCAAGATTTGGTTCGTAATGAAGAGTTTTTACAGGTAGCTGCTTAGTCATTACATAAGTAATTAGTTGTTTTAGTAAATTATATGAGTTTTATAAAACAAGTTTGAGCAACACTATATTTTACTGCTACGTAAACCAAGTTTTCTAGAGAGCTAACGGAGACACAGATTAAAATGTCAGGTTTTTTATTGAAATTTCAACCTGTTTTCGGAGTGGTCAGCAAAGACAATCTGGCCGGTAGTACGGTCCAGCCAACACCGGCAGCTAGTTCTTTGCTTGTTAGCAAGCGCCTAAGAATTTTAGGTGCGTTATTCGCATTATTCCTTTTGGTTGTTCTGGTTATTACAACTATAAGTATGCGGCAAGCAAAACATAGCGCAGCATATCTAGAAATTGTTGGGCGTATGCAAATGCATAATCAACGCCTAGCTAAGGCTTCTCAGCAGGCAGTGCTGGGCAACATATCGTCATTTGTACAATTACAGGATAGCCGTGACCAGATTAAAAATCATGTAAAAACTATGACACAAGGTGGAAAATACCGCGGTAATAATATTCCACCAGTAAGTGATGGGCCTAGAGTGGTTCTTAAAGAGTACGTGCAGAAGTGGCATATAGAGGAAAAAAATATAAGTCTGATTCTAGATAATAAGTCTTCCCTTATTAGTTTGGGAAATGCAGTAGAAATAGTTAACTCTGCCAATAAACAAATAATTGTTTTAATCGGGCAACTAATTAATAGGCTAAATCAGTTTGAGGGGTTATCAAATGAAATTGCTGCAACTGAGGCATTAAAAACGCTCACTCAAAGTTTTGTGAAAAACACCAATGCACTATTGTTAAATGAGAACCTGACTCTCGAAGTTGTTGCTGACTTAGAAAATGATCGGGAGGGAATTGGAACCATTGCTACTGCCTTTACTCAAGGAAATGCAGGATTAAAGATATTGCCACTTAAAGATAAAATTGCTAAAGAAATGCTTGCACAGGTACAGATTTTGTTAAATACGATTGACAGTCATGCCAGAGTTATTCAAAAGCAAGCTTCTACCGTAGTCGACACAAAAGCTGTAATTCAAAAGATACTTCAAAACAATGAGGGAGTGCTGGCTACTACTGAGAAACTTGATGGTTTGCTTCATGAGCAGGGTGGCTACGCTTTTTCCCCACTTAATATCATTGCATATATTATGGGCGTATTAGCTATTATCACTCTGTTTTTATTTGCAAAAGTATATATTGATGACACACGTAGCCGAGCGTTGGCAAGTGAAAAAGAGAATCGACGTAACCAAAAGGCAATTTTACGATTGCTAGACGATATGGGTAGTTTTGCTGATGGCGATTTAACAGCTCGTGCAGCGGTAACCGAAGATATTACCGGGGCAGTGGCTGATTCAATCAATTATACAATTGAAGAGTTGCACATCCTTGTGGAAGGAATCAATAAAGCAAGTACTCAGGTAGCTGAGGCTTCTAGTCAGGCACAAAATATCTCTTCGGAGTTATTAGTTGCGGCACAAAAGCAGTCAGAACATATTGAGGAAACTACAATTTCAGTGCTGGGGATTGCTGAGTCAATTGGTAAAGTATCCAAATCTGCCGCAGAATCAGCCCAAGTGGCAAAGCAATCCTTGGCAGCTGCAGAGAAAGGTGCAGTTACAGTACGTGATTCAAGTGTTGGCATGAACGAAATTCGAACCCATATCCAAGAAACTGCAAAACGGATAAAGCGTTTAGGTGAAAATTCACAGGAAATAGGTGAGATAGTTGGCTTGATTTCTGATCTAACAGAAATGACAAATGTACTTGCACTAAATGCAGCAATTCAGGCAGCTTCTGCAGGTGATGCCGGGAAAGGGTTTACCGTAGTAGCTCAAGAGGTGCAGCGATTGGCGGAGCGTTCTGCTGAAGCAACTAAGCAAATTAGTGCGTTGGTAAAGACTACTCAGAGTGATACACAAGAAGCAGTAGCGGCAATGGAAAAGAGCACTTTTGAGGTAGTTGAGGGAGGTAAGCTCTCTGATGCAACGGGTCAGGCATTAGAAGAAATTGAACAGGTAATGAATAATCTGGAACAGCTTATTTCTGGTATTTCCAATGCTACTCATTCGCAGGCACAAGCTGCTGATCAAGTAGTAAAAAATATGGAGGAAATCCTCAAAATTACCCGTCAGACTACTGATGGTACTACCCAAAATACTACTTCGGTTAAACAGATTTCTGGGTTTGTTGCTGAATTAAAAGCATCGGTCTCAAATTTTAAAATTTAAATTTCTTTATTGCAATCGTTTCCTAAATGGACGACAAAACAGATCTCAATATAGAGTCTATTGTCTGGGTCAAGAATGAGATTGACCAAGCATTGGAACTTGTGCGACAGCAGCTAGAGATATATCTTCGTAATCCAGGAGATATATCTAAGTTAAAATTTTGTCGCGAGCAATTACATCAGGTACAAGGTGTAATTGAGATGCTTGGCCTTAATGGTGTTGCAGCCGTTAGCAGGCAGATGGAAAAGATTATCAGTACTTTTATTGATAGTGAAGGAAAATCTGACCTTAATCTAGACTCATTTAGTCGTACGACCCTAGCACTTTCTCACTATTTCGGTGAGATGATCAATGGACTTGATAACAATCCACTTCGACTTCTTCCAGCCTATCAAGAATTAGTTCAGGCACATGGGATAAGTGATGTATCAGAAGGTATTTTATTTTTTCCAGATAAGAGTGTAGAGGCTCCGTTACAGAAAGACCTTACGGCTCAAAGTTCAACAGCTATTCCGATTGAAGTAGTTGCAAAGAACGAACGGTCTAAATTCCAAATAAGTTTACTTAAATGGTTACGTAATACAGCTGACAAGGATAGTTTGCAACAGATGTTTGAAGTGGTAGAGAACTTAGGGAGCACTCCTTCCTCAACAGAACAGAGAACATTTTGGTGGGTATCTAAGGGCTTTATCGATTGTATTCTTAATGAAGGATTGGCTATTGATTTATCAGTGCGTAGGTTGTGCGCCAGAGTAGAACAAGAGATACGTCGTCTGGATAAGAATACCGTAGTTGTCAATGAACAATTAATGAGAGAGGTATTATATAAAGTTTCACGTAGCAAAATAGTATCTGAACATATTCGTGAAATTTTTAATGCTTATGGTTGGCATGAACATGAACCAGTTATCGAGCAAGCAGTTGAAAAAGAAAAATTAGAGGTAATTCTTGAAGAGATGCGTGTTGTCATTGAGGAAGCCAAAGATGCATGGATTCAATACAGTAATGGAAAGAATAATAATCTATCTTTATTGCTTGCCAAAATTAAAAAACTTAAAGAATTAATAGCTCAGATTAAACATAAGGATTTAGAAAAGATAATTTCTGTAGTCGGAGAAATATCTGCGCATCTAAAGGTTCAGCCACAAACCATGAATGAATCTTTAGCCTTGGAGTTTGCTATTTCATTATTGCTTATTGAAAGTGCGCTTGACAACTTTAGTAAGCTATCATCCGAATTTGCTAATCAGGTTGAAATTGCTTCAGCACGATTACGTTCAGCGGTTCAAGGTGAGCCAATGCCAGCACTTTTGTGGCCAGATGGAGCTAGCTCTAGAGTACAGGAGAGGGGACTCATGGAGCAGATATCACATGAGTGTAGTGTTGGTCTAAAGCAAATAGAGGAAGTTTTAGATAGCTTTTTTCGCAACTCTAATAAGAGCTATGAGCTTCCAATGTTGTTCCCTTTATTCAAGCAGATTTCTGGTATTTTAGTAATGCTTGAGTTTGAACGTGCTAATGCGTTTTTGGTTGCTTGTCGTAACTTAATAGAAGAATTCTCACTTTCGGGTTATGAATATAAAGATTCAGAGAATATCCGATTAGCTGAGGGGTTAAGTAGTATCGGATTTTTCATTGAGGGATTGAAATACGACCAGCATGATAGAGCTAACATTATTGAAACGGGGATAAATCGGTTTGGTAGTGATATTGTTGCAGCTGCTGTGCCAACTACTTCCAATAAATTAGCTGAATCACCCTTACCTATCTCGTCTGATATATCTTCTGATGAGTATGCTGAATCGCTCTCTCCAGTTTTGTCTGGTATTTCTATTGAACAGACTGCAGGAGTCACTTCGAGAGACACTGATCAAGGAACGCAGGAAGCTTTTCTTGAAATTTTTCTAGAAGAATCAGAATCAGTACTATCTAATATATCTGCTTGTATTCAGGCGTGTCGTGATAATCCAGATGATAGAGATTCTCTGACAGCTATGCGAAGAGGGTTTCATACTCTAAAGGGCAGTGGGCGTACAGTAGGGTTACTCAAGATTGCTGAAGTAGCCTGGAATATGGAGCAAATACTTGGTCGGTGGCTGAGTGAGGTTAAACCTGTTAATGACGAATTAATTGATCTTATCGAAAAGGTACATAAAGAGTTTTGTGGGTGGTGTGCGAGTTTGAAAGAACATAGTACAACTCAGGATAATAAGGAAGAAATAGTTTCAACTAAAAGCTCTGAAGATAGTGCAGAGTTAAAAACAGGAGCAGAAATAGAGACAGAGATAGAAGAAGAAACGGAAACAGAGAAAATTGATGCTACCCAAGATGTTCAATCTGTAACTACAACACATGTAGACGAAGATGAAACCAAGACAAAGCCAAATATAGTAATTGGTGACGCAGTTATTTCTCCAGCATTGTTTGAGATATTTACTACCGAGGTTAACCAACATTTAGCAACTCTCGAGCAGGAGTTAAATAACCTAATAGGGGATCAAAACAAACCAGTAAGCCAGGAATTTATGCTGGCCGCCCATACCCTAGCTAGTATCTCACGCAACTTGAAGCTTGAATTTATAGCTGATATAGGACATGTTTTAGAGCAGTGGCTAACAATGTTGTCAGAAAAATCTACTCAGCCAGACCAGGCTGGTTTACAGCTCATGAGAAATGTAATTGAGTTATTAAGTAGGATGCTCAGTGCCGTATGTAGTCAACGATTACCAGACCAAGTCGATTTACAAGCGGGGATAACATTATCACATGATATGGCATTAATGCCGGAACGCACAAAACATATAGCAGAAACTAAATATCCTAATAAATTAGAGGACGAAGAACCTAGTGAAGAAACCTCACCTCGACAGGAGTTAGGTTCACAAAAAGATCATGTTGACCCAGACTTGCTGGAAACATTTTTAGAGGAAACTCGGGAACTGATGCCTGTTATCGGGAGTGAGTTACGTTCTTGGCGTTCCAATCCAAAAGATGAAAATATTCGTAAGGCATTATTGCGCGGATTACATACGTTAAAAGGAAGTGCACGTATTGCTGGTGCTATGACTTTAGGTGAATTAATCCATAACATGGAAAGTGGCGTTGAAGCTGCGCCAAAAGAAAATGAACTATCAATGTCATTTTTTGATTCTATGGAAGCCGAACTAGATTTGATAAGTGAGAGTATTGAGTCACTGCAGGATCCTCAAAAAGATGTGGGAAAAATTGTAGAAATAGAAAATGTAGAAGAGGCTATTGTTCCATTGAGTTCTATACCTTCTATCTCGCAATCAATTAAAACTGAAGAAACAGCGCCATCTGGACAGTCTGAAGAAACAGGAGCGCCCTTACAAAAAACTTTGCTTAGGGTTAATGCGGATTTGATTGACCATTTAGTAAATGAGTCAGGCGAAGTTAGTATTGCAAGGTCCAGAATTGAAACTGAGTTACATAATTTCAAACAATCACTACTTGATTTGACTGAAAGTACAGTACGTTTACGTAACCAGTTACGTGAAGTAGAAATTCAGGCTGAAACGCAAATGCAGTCACACTTGGCACTAACAAAAGAGGATGAAGAGTCATTTGATCCTTTAGAATTTGATCAGTTTACACGTTTCCAAGAACTTACAAGACTGATGGCCGAGAGTGTTGATGACGTTTTTACTGTACAGCAGAGCATGTTGGTTACTCATAATGCTGCGGAAGATGCATTGAATCAGCAAGCACGGATGAATCGGGATTTGCAGCAAGCATTGACTCATATTCGCACAGTGCCATTTAGTAATTTTGCAGAGCATTTCTATCGTGTAGTAAGACAAGCAGCGAGAGATATGCATAAGAAAGCTATACTGAGAATTCAAGGTGGCCATATTGAAATGGATCGTAGTGTTCTGGAAAAAATCAACTCTCCACTCGAGCACCTGTTACGAAATTCTGTAGCACATGGAATTGAGGAGCCGACAAAGCGTTTGGAACTAGGAAAATCTGAAATTGGTCAGATTACGATTATTTTACGTCAGGAAGGAAATGAAATTGTCATGACTTTAAGTGATGATGGCGCCGGGTTAGATATTAATCGTATTCGTGAGAAAGCCATACAGCAGGGTTTGATGCAGGCCGATGAGGATTTAAGCGATAAACAAGTAATTGAGTTCATTTTTATTCAAGGGCTTTCAACAATGCAAGAGTTATCTGAAGTTGCTGGGCGAGGTATAGGGCTAGATGTTGTAAAAAATGAAATTACTTCTCTTGGTGGGCGTGTGGAGGTTGCTTCAGAAATTAATATGGGAGCAATATTTACTATTTACTTGCCACTTACTTTAGCAGTGGCACAAACCTTGATGGTAAAAGCAGGGGAACATACATTTGCAATACCAGCAACGTTAGTTGAGCATGTTTGGGAGCTTGATTCTGAAGCGCTCAACATGGCTTATAGTGATCATAGGGTAAACTTCAGTGGAAATAGTTTCTTGTTTGCTTATCTCCCACGATTGTTAGGTGATCAACAGCCAGCTCCAGAAATCAAGAAACATAATAGGGTGTTATTGTTACGTAGTGGTGCTTTACGGCTGGCAATACATGTTGATGAGCTGATCGGTAACAGTGAGGTAGTAGTTAAAAATATTGGAGCACAACTTGCACGGGTGCCAGGGGTTGAGGGTGCTGCAGTAATGGGAGATGGTCACATCATACTTATTATCAACCCTTTGAAACTAATGCATCGCGAAGAGATTCAGTCTGTATTTACTTCAGACATGTCAGCACTTCCATCGGCACAGACAAAGCCAGACAATGCGGCTACGGTAATGGTAGTAGACGATTCACTTACAGTTCGCAGAATAACCAGCCGTCTACTTGAAAGAGAAGGTTGTGAGGTATTAATTGCCAAAGATGGTGTGGTTGCAACTCAGCTTTTACAAGATATTATTCCTGATGTTATGCTGGTAGACCTTGAAATGCCACGCATGGATGGCTTTGAATTAATCAGGAGTGTTCGCTCCAATCCTAGAACCAAAGATATACCAATTATCATTATATCTTCACGAACAGCAGAGAAGCATCGTAACATTGCAAAGAAATTAGGTGTCAATATGTTTCTTGGGAAACCTTATAAAGAAGATGAATTACTTAAAAATCTCACTAAATTCATTAAATAATAGTTCTGATTTTTTCTTTCTTATTGGATACAAATAATATTGTAAAAGATGGCCTAATTTCTTCAAATTAGTATGGTTACTTGTGTTTTCATTTTACGAGGATTGTAATGGAAGTAAGGTCTAGAAAAGAAAAATACAATACTAATAAACTTCATAAGAGATTAAGGCGTCTGGTTGGTTCAGCCATAACAGATTTCAATATGGTTGAAGCAGGAGACCGCGTCATGGTCTGCCTTTCCGGCGGCAAAGACAGCTATGCTTTGTTAGACATACTGCGTAATCTTCAGTCACACGCACCTTTACAGTTTGAACTAGTAGTCGTAAATCTAGACCAGAAGCAACCCGGGTTTCCCGAACATATACTGCCAGAGTATCTCACTAAAATTGGTATACCTTTTCATATCGTTGAACAAGACACTTACAGTGTGGTAAAACAGATTATTTCTGAGGGTAAGACTACCTGTAGTCTATGTTCACGTCTAAGGCGAGGTGTATTATATCGAGTTGCTAGTGAGATAGGTGCAACTAAAATTGCATTGGGTCATCACCGAGACGATATTCTTGAAACTTTGTTTCTTAACCTTTTTTATGGTGGCAAGCTTAAGGCCATGTCACCTAAATTAATAAATGATAACGGTCAGCATATTGTGATTCGTCCACTTGCATATTGTAAGGAAAAGGACCTGGTAGCTTATGCAGCCTCTGAAAAATTTCATATTATTCCTTGCAATTTATGTGGTTCACAGAAAAATTTACAGCGCCAGGTAATTAAAGACATGATGCAGGAATGGGACAAAAAATTTCCTGGAAGGTTAGAAACTATGTTTACTGCACTACGAAATGTACAGCCCTCACACTTAGTTGATAATGTACTTTATGACTTTCAAGGACTCCGAGTTAATAATAAACATGTGGCTGATAGCGCTACAACAATTAATCAAGTTTCATTTGATTTAAAGCATGAAGAAATAGAAGCTATATAATGTATCAAGTTGTATTCGAACTATTGATAGAAATTATGTAACTATTTTCAAAGAAATAATGAATTAGGTGCGGGTATTTTGACGACATGGTGGAATCAGTAAGAATGTAGCTACGATCAATATTGCAAATATTATATATGCTAATGTAAGAAGTCCTTCTGGAAGCTCATAAAACAGGATATGGTGTATCCATCGTTGGATAAAGCTACTATCAGATTCAAGTTGGCGTAGATTGTCTTCCCATATTGTGAGAGGGCAGACTATACCAAAGAGAGATTCTCCAACAACAAAAAGAATAGCGGCAAGATGAGTAATTCGGAACCAGATATTTCGTACAAAATCTAATTTTAGCCATGCCCCGATCCAGATTGCTGGTAGTCCTCCAACAACAAAAAGTACAAAGAGAAAATGAAAAATAAGAATTGCGTCAGCAAGTAGCATATTTTTCTAGTGACCCGTTACTTATAAAAGGTTTATATAAGCAGTTATTAAATCAATCTTGGTACAAGGCGGATTAAAACCACTTTTTATATATAGCAGACTTATCTTGTTATGATTTGTTAGTCAGCTCATGCTGTCGTAAAGCCCATTGCACATGTTCACGAACCAAAGGCGAGTTATAGTTATATCGAGTTTTTAATGCGTCAGATATATTTTTGGAAGATGAGGCATTACCTAATCCTACTGCAAGGTTACGGAGCCATTGTTCGTAACCGATTCGACGGATTGGGCTGCCAGCAAGCTTAGCGTCAAATTCTTCTTTACTCCAGCTAAATAACTCAACTAGGGATGAGTTATCTAGACCATTACGTACAGCAAAGTCGTTTTCTCCAGTATCAATAGCATATTTATTCCAGGGACAAATCAGCTGACAATCATCGCACCCATAGACTCGGTTTCCAATCAGGGGGCGCAAGTATTCCGGAATGCTGCCTTTGTGTTCGATAGTAAGATAGGAAATGCATCGCCTCGCATCTAATCGATAGGGTTCTATTATGGCTTTAGTTGGGCATATATCTATACATTTATTACAAGTACCACAGTGATTATCGGTAGCATCGTCAACAGGTAGCAGCAAATCAGTATATATTTCACCAAGGAAAAACATTGAGCCGGCTTCACGCGAAAGTAATAAGGTATGTTTTCCACGCCATCCAAGACCAGATCTTTGTGCCCATTCCACTTCCATAACAGGAGCACTATCAGAAAATACACGATAATTAAAATTACCTATCTGCTCAGTTATCTTATCAGCAAGTTTTTGTAATCGACTACGTAATACTTTGTGATAATCACGGCCAAGAGCATAGCGAGATATGAATGCTTTCTCACTATCTTGTATTACTTGCCAGCTGTTTCTTATTTTAGACGATGAGTAATTCATTCGTACCGAAATTACCCGCAGCGTACCCGGTATTAGTTTGTCTGGATGAGAACGTTTAATACCATGTTTTGCCATATAATCCATATTGCCGTGATAACCTTTATTTAGCCACTTTATCAGGCCCGTCTCTACATGTGAATTATCAGCTTTAGCATCAGAGATGCCAATTTCTTGGAAGCCAAGTTCTTTACTCCAAGTTTTGATATCACTAGTTAAAGAGACTAAATCTTTAAATAGATAATTGGGAATATTTTTATGCATAGTTCTCATCATAACGATTCCGTTACAACATGCCACCTTGAGAGTGAAGTTGCAACTCTAGCTTTTGGTGCAAAGATTGCAGCGATACTACGTCCGGGACTCATTATCTTTCTTAAGGGAGACCTTGGTGCGGGTAAAACAACACTTGCAAGGGGTATCCTGCGAGGCTCGGGTTATGAGGGAAAAGTAAAAAGCCCTACATATAATTTAATTGAACTTTATAAATTTTCTAGGTTATACTTCTATCACTTTGATTTTTATCGTTTCACTGATCCTATAGAATGGGAAGAAGCTGGTTTTCGTGAATATTTTAATGAAAATTCAATTTGTCTGGTGGAATGGCCCGAAAAAGCTGAAGAACTATTGCCCATAGCGGATGTACAGATTTCTTTTACTATAACTGATACGGGACGAAATATTGAAATTCAGGCTGGTACGGAGGTAGGCAGACAGTGTTTGAACGATTGGCAAGTCTAAAGGAATCCTTAACCAAGACATCAACTGATTGTCCAAGGATATTATTTTCATCAAAGTCTTATACCATTTTGTTTCTAGTGGTATCTCAGTTCTCTATATTTGTTGATACTGTTTCTGCTGACACAACAGTTAGTTCTACTCGTATTTGGCCGGCATCAGAGTATACTCGTCTTACACTAGAATCAGATGCGCCTATAAATTACGCACTTATTTTACTTAAGAATCCGGATCGGGTGGTACTCGATTTAGAAGATGTTACGCTTACTTCTGAAATAAAAAAATTACCTGAAAAAATAAGTGCTGATAATTTATATATTCGTGCACTTCGTATTGGTCGATTTAAACCAGGAATTTTGCGGCTTGTATTAGATTTAAAAAGTGAGGTTAAGCCACAAGCATTTGTACTTAAACCGGTAGGAGACTACGGCCATCGTTTAGTCCTGGATATTTATCCTATTTTTCCGCCTGATCCTTTGATGGCATTACTAAATGAAGGGGCAGTTAAATCGGCGCAGGCTAATGCCTATGAACATATTAAGTCTGATAGGAAACCAAGAACGATCATAGCTGGCAACAAGAAGTCTGATTCTACGGTAAGACTTATTACTGTTGCAATTGATCCTGGTCACGGAGGAGAGGACCCTGGGGCAATGAGTAAGAGAGGCACACATGAGAAAAATATTACTCTTGCCATTGCACGAAAACTAAAAGCTAAAATAGATGCTGAACCTAACATGCGTGCAGCATTAACTCGGGATGGAGATTATTTTCTGTCACTACCAATGCGTCTAGAAAAGGCACGAAAACTAAATGCAGATTTATTTGTATCGATTCATGCCGATGCTTTTGTTAAGCCCCATGCAAAAGGTTCTTCTGTTTTTACATTATCAGAAAGTGGTGCAACTTCAGCTGCTGCACGCTGGCTGGCTAAGAAAGAAAATGATGCTGATCTAATCGGAGGTGTAAATCTTGATACTAAGGATCCCTATCTTAATAAAACTCTTTTGGATCTTTCGTTATCACAGACAAGAGAGGATAGTCATACCCTTGCAAGGGAAGTATTATCAGAGATTGGTGAAATAAATCATTTGCATAAGAGCAATGTAGAACAGGCAGGATTTGCTGTACTTAAATCTCCAGACATTCCTTCAATTTTAGTGGAGACTGCATTTATCAGTAATCCGGATGAAGAGAAAAAGCTTAGAAATAAAGCCTATCAAGACAAAATGGCTAAAGCAATGCTCGATGGAATTAAGCGATATTTTTCTAAGAATCCACCCCTGTCACGTTCAAAAATGGTAAGGTTAGAGTAGATTTATAGCTAGAGAACTTTATTTATAGTTCTTTTGATAGATTTCTAGCGATAGTATTACTTCTGCGCCATAATCACCACATTGAAAAATCAAAGGTGTTCCTGTGGCTAACGAAGATTTATCCAAATTAAAAATTGATAGAAATGGCGCTACTGGTTTAACCAATCGTAAGAGAAAATCTGGTCTTATGGTTACTCTTGTGGTCGCTATAGTATCGGTGTTATTTTTGATTGTATATTTCAGAAGTATCACAGCTATTGAAATAGAATCTGCTACTGTCACTACAGCTTATCCCTCACAATCATTCACACTACTTAATGCTACAGGATATGTAGTAGCGCAAAGAAAAGCAGCTGTAGCATCTAAGGCAACTGGGCGTGTTGAATGGCTAGGTGTAACTGAAGGTAGTAAAGTAAAAAAGGGAGAGGTAATTGCGCAGCTGGAAAATAAAGATGTCTCTGCCACTATGGAACAAGCAGCAGCCAGTGTTAAGGTGGCAGAAGCAAACCTCCAGCAGGGGAAAGCAGAACTAACAAATGCGAAGAGGTCATTTAAGCGAACAGAAGATTTATTGGTAAAAAACTTTATTTCTCAATCAGTATATGATGTAGCTGTAGCTCGTCTTCGTAAATCGCAGGCTGCTGTCATTGGGTATCAGGCTGCAATCGGGGCAGCCCGGGCGGGTCATCATGTAGCACAAATCTCAGTAGAACAAACTTTAATACGCGCGCCGTTTGATGGTGTAGTGTTGACAAAAAGCGCCAATATTGGCGATGTAGTAACACCCTTTTCTTCCGCACTGAATTCAAAAGGTGCGGTGGTAACTATGGCGGACATGGATACACTAGAAGTTGAAGCTGACGTATCTGAATCAAATCTACATAAA
>Ga0265303_10000414_pt1 | contig 23859 bp, 23 predicted proteins | sample Helome_2_FD_192494 | JGI IMG/M metagenome (GOLD analysis project Ga0265303, IMG submission 192494) | Marine sediment microbial communities from subtidal zone of North Sea - Hel_20160317 (Illumina Assembly) | ecosystem: Environmental > Aquatic > Marine > Subtidal zone > Sediment ... | reverse complement strand
CGGCGTTGTTGTTAAACTCCATAAGCCGACTTGTTCTCGTGTCGAAGCATTGGAGGAAATATCTGTGACGCAGCCGTTAGTCTGGTGTCTGCTGGGGCGTAAAGCCGGGGATAATGCCCAGGTGTGCGCGCTGGCAGCAGAGCTGGGCTATCCCACGCAGGAAAAGCATATCGTCGCCCAACCCTGGGAGTTGCTGGTGCACCTGGGATCCCGCGCCAGCCTCGCGGGCATCAACACAACCCGCTCCAGTGCCCTGGTCCCCCCGTGGCCGGAATTGGTCATCACGGCCGGGCGCCGCAACGAACCCGTGGCGCACTGGATTCAACGCCAGTCTGCGGGACACTCCCGGTTGGTGCATATTGGCCGACCCTGGGCCCCGCTGGACGGTTTCGACCTGATAGTGACGACCCCGCAGTATTTTCTGCCCCGGCGAGACAACATCCTGCATAACCAGTTGCCCCTGCACCGCCTGCTGCCCGCGGAACTGCAGCAAGCAGGCCACGCCTTTGGCCCCCTTTGGCAGGAATTACCGCGGCCATGGATCGCGGTCCTGGTCGGCGGCGACAGCGGGCGCTTCGTCTTCACCCCGGCCAAGGCAGGGCAACTGGGGCTTCAGTGCGACCGGCTGGCCCGGGAGCACGGGGGTTCACTGCTGATATCCAACAGTCCGCGCACCCCGGAGGGAGCCACCGACGCATTGCTGGAGCAAATCTCGGTGCCCCACTACTGTTACCGCTTCGGTAAGGGCGGAAACAATCCCTATGCTGGTCTGCTGGCGCTGGCGGAAATGTTTGTGGTCACCGGTGAAAGCATGTCGATGCTGGCGGAGGCGTCATCCACGAACAAGCCACTGCTCATATTCGACACGGGGGACGGCGACGCGGTCTGGTGGCGCCTGCGGCACAACTACCGCTACAAGCCCCTCAGCCACCGCTTCGCAATGCGCTTCGGGCCGCGCCGTATGCGCCGGGATATAGCCCGGATACAACAGTCGCTGATAGACAGCCAGCGCGCCAACTGGCTGGGTGAGAACACCCCGGCACCGCCCCCGGTCGCAAAGGACACGGAGCTGGCGAATACGGCCGCCCGGGTCAGGCAGCTGCTGCGATCGAGCTGAGCGGGTGCCGGGGAGCCGGTGGCAGTTCGGGGGTCCTCGCTATCACTTCCAGGTCGTCATTCAACCAGACCCGCTTGACACCGTCACCAAGTACTTCTGACCCTCGCGGGCGGTGAAGAACGGATAATCCCGGCTGTCTGTAACCGCTGTCTACTGCTCACCTGAACACACCCCGCCGGTAGAGCCGCCAGAAAAAGCCCCACATGAACAGCAGCGGGAAGCGGCGCACCCTGTCCGGAACGACCACCTCCTGCCCGGAGTGCCTGACCAGTTTCCATACCACATAATCGATGCCACCATCGAAGGTAAACAGGCCCTTCAGCAGTCGCAACACTGACATCAACTTGCCGTACACCCGCCGCAGGAGCCAGCCGGGCCCACCTAACGCTCGTCGGTAGCCGGGGACATCGGCCCGGTAATGCAGCGTCTGTTCATGCTCATAGACGCTGAAAGGAAAATCGAGCTTACCCTGGAGCTGGCGGGTCACGGTTTCAAAATGTCCGAGCGATAGCTGCACCAGTTCTGCGGCACGGCCACTGCGCTCGGTGCGCAGCTCGGTACCGTAACTGAGCGCCAGCGCGCCCCGCCACAGGTCGAACACCGGACCGGATGCCGGCAAACGGGGCAGCGCGCGCTGCAGGAAGGTGCGACCCGCCTGCAACAGGCACTGCTCAACGGTATCGCGACTGGACCGGTCCCGGCAGTAGACGATCCGGACCGGTTGGGCGAAGCGCCCCCAGATATAGGATTCAAACCAGCGGGTCGAGCAGCCACGGCGGAAATCCGCGGTGGAGATAAGCGCGTACTTGCTGCGCAGCGTCTTGCCCTCGTGCACGAGCTCGGCATAGAACACATTCGGCGGCAGCAGCCAGTTGAGCAGGGCAAGACCGCGGCCGGCATAAGCTGACCTGTAGCTGTCGCAGACCAGGTACAGGTCGACCAGGCCGTCGAAAATGTCGCCGCCGCGCAGGCACGACCCGTAGAGCAGAATACTGTTGACCGCGCCGTGGTGGCGCTCCCGCAGCTGCTGCAGCAGGGCCGCGAGGGCGCGGTCGGTGTCACGATCGGTGGTTGCTTGAGCTTCAGTCACAGCCGCAGAAACCGCAGAGACTCGGTCGCATCGATGCTGACCGCGCCGCGGGCATGGATGATCTCGCCATCAAGATTGAGACCTCCGTCCATCGATAGCTGGATACGGTCGGCATTGTGACTGATATAGCCCGACTGCGGAACCGCATTGCGATTGGGGCGGCCCCGGGCAATGGAGATGAACGTCCGCAGGAAGCGGGTGCAGTGTTGCTCAATCAGCGTCATGCGCAGGCGCCCGGGCCCGGTGCCCCAGAAAGGACGCATACCGAAAAACAGTCTGTGCAGCGTGCTGACAGCCAGTATCAGGGCATCGTGAGTGGCCGGTTCGCTATCGTCGTCCAGGCGCAGGCTTAACGATACAGACTGAGTGAACCGGGGGTCGTCGCGCAACACCCCCCAAATCGTCCTGGCGGTACCCAGGGCCATGCTCAACTCGTCGCGCAGGCCACGGGCATGAATTTCGCTGTGGGTATATTCGGTACCCTGCATCACGGCCCCGGCGCCGAGAAACATGCCGTAGTGGGAGACGCCACCGGTCCGGACCCGCAACAGGGGCCGCTCGACAATTCTGTCGTGCGCATCCTGCCGATCTTCGCACCAGCTACAAAAGCGCCGCATCGCCGGGACCAGCCTGCCGCGGATACCGACATCCCCGGCATTCATGTTCGCCGTACCGCCGGGCAACAAGGCAATGAGTGGGAGTTTCACAAATACGGCTTGCTCAAGCATCCGGCCCAGTATGGCGGCTGCGGTACCATCCCCGCCATTGATCGCCAGTACCTTCACCTGCCGCCTGGACAATGTCTCCAGTGCCGGCACAATGTCGGCCGGGCAGTGCGTCACGACGTGATGGATGGCGGGTTGCCCGGCAACCAGGGCCTCGATCCTGGCGAACTCGTCCCTGTTATGGCCGCTGTTGGGATTGCTGATCAAGCCGATCCCGATGCATTCGGGCTGGGTCAAGGCAGCTATTCCTGAGGGGTCGGGCAGATGTCGGCGGCGACCAGGTTGATGTAGGTCTCCCCGATTCGCGGCGCCCTGCCCCGCACCTGCAGGGGCAGCCGGGACTGCTTGTCCAGCAGGATGTAAACCTGGCCGCCGAGGCCCAGCAAGCTGAATTCCGGGTCGCCTCGCGGCGTGCCCACCGGGTCGACCTGCAGACCGACAACAATCGCCGTGCGCTCGCCCTGCATCCGTTGCAGCCCGCCGACCAGCGAATAATCCACCTCCACCTGTTCTTCGCCGACCACACTCAGCCGCACCCGGTAGAAATTCTGGTCGCCGTGCACGTATACCGTAGCCGCATGACTGGGTGCCTCTACCACGCTGCCGGCCGCCAGCAGCAAAGCGGGCATGGAGGTGAGTACCGCGCCCTCCTCGAGGGCCGGGTAAGGGATATCCCGGCGGCTGGAGACTGGCCACTGGGCGAACGGCAAATCCCGCGATGAATTCGGCTCACGGCGAATTCGCACCAACTTCTCCGCCGCATAGCGATACTCCTTCAAACGCGTGTTCTTGCCGCTACTGAGTCTGTTACGCTGCAACAAATACCCGCTTCCGGGTGTCATCAGCGCCGTCTCCTGCGCGCGATTTCCAGCAATGGATTCTTCCACCTGCAACACCCAGACTGCGCCCAACCGATCATCGTTGCGCGCCGCGATGGAGAGATTTGAGCGCGCGGTAACCCAGGTCGAGTGCCGTTCGAATGACACTTCGCTCCAGCCGGGCAAGCTGTTGACGGGATCGGCAAGACCGCTGACCGGCAGTGCGATTGTCAGCAGGAGCAGGCTAGCAAAGTACCGCGCTGGTCCGGTTTTTTGAGAGATGACGTATTACCTCAAGTGGCAGGGTTTGTTCAGAATCAAGGGGTATCGATATATTGCCATCAAGAATCCTGGTTCAGCAGGAGTCGGTGGGGACGGAATCACCCCGGGTGGCACCCGGTTCCGTGATCAATTGTTTGATTCTGCCGACTACTTTATGTAATTCGTCTTCGGGTGTGACGCCGCCAGGCAGGAACGTATGCCCCAGGGGCACCGCCAGCTGCTTGTCATAGAGCTGCCGGTGTATCGCCGACAGATCGCGAGAATTACCAAGCAATCTCAACCGTAGCAAAAGCTTTCCCAACCTGCCCGCGCCTGCCGCGGCGACCAGGCGCTGCTGCAACCACGGCTTCAGACCGCGCTGATACGGCAAGGCGAAGATCGCCAGCGGTTTACCCAGCCGCGCGACTTCAATCATCATCGACATGCTATCACCGGTCACGATAAACCGGTCGGCCAGGCCAAGCAGGGCGAGATAGGGGTTATCGCGATTGTCCGCCGACCAGCAGTACAGGCGGGCATTGGCCGGCAGCGCCTGTTGCAGGGTCTTGACCACCGCCGGCGGCGTGCGGCGGCTCGTAGTGATATACAAAAATCCCTCGCCGGCCGCTTGTTGCGCGGCTTCGAGCAATTCACGTGCGGTGCCGGCGTCGAACCGGAACGGCTTGGTTTGGCCACCCACCATCAGGGCCGTTAGCGGGTGCGGCAAGGTACTCAAGCGTGCGCGCCAGGTGTCAACCGCTTGCGCGATAGCCGCCTGGTTAGTGCGCATTAGCGGTAAATCCAGCTGCAATACACGGCGGTTTGCCGGCAGCAGGTACTGCGAGGGTACGATAATCAGGTTAAAACGCTGCATCCAGCGCTTCGGACGTCCCAGCAACACGATTTGAACATGGCCGCCTGACTGTTGCTGTATCCATAGCGCGGCCATTGCCGGGCGGCGGCCGATGGTCAGTATCAAGTCCGGCCAGGGCGGCTCAAGTTTGTCTGAACGGTGCAGATCGAGATGGTACAGCGAGGCCTTGAAACGCGGTTTACCCAGTATATATTGTTCTTTTGGCAGTACGCGCCGGATCTCGAACGGCAGACCGAGCGCCTCGGCAATGATTTCCACCTGCGCGTTGTCGCCGGGCTTGTCGCCGATGACAAGCCAGATACGCTTTTCACCTGCTGTCGTTAGTCCTGCCATTTAATGGAGTCGCTGTGCCGGTTGCGCAGCGTTTCCAGCGGCTTTTGCATGTCCGGCAATGCAGGAAATTCCTCCGGCGCCTCTGCGCTTGTATTCATAGTGCTCGTGAGAATGGCAGTCCAGGCCCTGGTCAAACTGCCTTTATTTCAAGATAAGTAATTTCGTCCGCGTTGCTGATGATGACCGGATCCACTGCGCATGTAAAGATCTCGCCATCGAGCTCCAGTATTTTTACTTACTCGCAAAGTTAAGTCACTACGTGGTAAATTACGCCGCATTATGCGGCAAGCTCAAAGCAATAACCTCAGGGTAGGTGGCTCGAGCACACGGCATCAGCCAACCCAGAAACGCCAGACCACTTGATTATTGATCGTTACATCAGCCGGGAAATTCTCAGGCTATTCTCCGGCGGTCTGGGAATGTTGATCCTGGTATTTATCGGCTATTCGGCCGCGAGGCAACTCAGTCTGGCTGCCGAGGGGCAGATGGGAATGTCTGCTGCATTCGCATTGATTGGCCTTAACACACTGACTGTACTAGAAGTTTTACTGCCGTCGGCGCTGTTTTTCTCGATTCTGGCCGCGATCGCCCGCATGCATAGCGATGGGGAAATGCTGGCTTTGTACGCCACCGGCGTGAGGCCCACTCGCATACTCGAATCGGTGGCAAAACTGGCCCTGGTGATCGCCCTGATCACGGGTTTTGTTTCCATAACCGGCAGGCCGTGGGCGTATCGGGAAAGCTACCGGATTGAGTCAGAGGCGGCCGCCAGATTCGATCTGAGCAAGATGGCCAGTGGTCAGTTCGTGACCCTGGAGAACGTCAACTTTACTACCTTCATAGCCGACGGGCTGGACCTGGACCACGGTCAGCACACGGGCGTGTTCCTGCAGAGAAATCACCAGGGTGAGCGGCGTCATTCGCAAATCATCGTGGCGGAAGCCGCCTCGCTGCTCGAGTTGAACCCGGGGCAGACGGTCAGCGGGAAATTCTTTAACGGCTATTTTTACCTGTTGGATAATCGCAAGCAGCAGGACGTCACCTTGCGGTTCAAGGAACTGGGGATCAACGTCCCCTTCGGGAAGGCACAGGAGAATTACCGGCGCAAGGCGGTGTCCACCGGAGACCTGGCCGTTTCCCGGCACCCGAAAGACATTGCCGAATTCCAGTGGCGCATATCTACTCCGGTGGCCACGCTGCTGCTGGCCCTGACGGCAGTGCCGCTGGCGCGATCCAGACCCCGGGAATCGCGCTTCCGGATTTTCATTGTAGCGATTGCGCTCTATGTCGGTGTCTTCAGTATGGTGTCCGTGGCTCGCACCTGGGTCGAACAGGGCACAATCGGCTCGGTTCCCGGCCTCTGGGGTGTCCACCTGGTCCTGGGTCTGGTCCTGCTGGCGCTGCTGAAACCGCGCGTTTGACTCGGCTATGGCTATCCTGCAGCGCTATCTTGCCGGAAAGGTAATTCGCGGCTGGTTTATGGTTTTCCTGGTGCTGTCGGCGGTGTTCGGACTCCTGGGTTTTATCCAGGAACTGGATCGGGTCAATGCAGACTACGACGCGACCGCGGTGGTCAAATATACGCTGCTCACCCTGCCGCAGCAGATTCTGGTGTTGGCTCCGGTGATTGCGCTGCTGGGAACCATCATTGCCCTGGCCAGTCTGGACAAGACCAATGAGTTGACAGTGATTCGTTCCGCCGGGATGTCGTTGCGCAGATTCCTTGGCGCCATAGCCTTACCGACACTGGCCCTGATGGCGTTGTTGTGGCTCAGCCTCGAATTTATTGCGGCACCGCTGCACCAGCAGGGAGAGGAACTGCGCTACACCCTGCGCAATGTAAACTCAGAGGTCATTCCCGACGGTGGGGTCTGGTCGAAAAGTGGCAAACGCTATATTCACCTGGGAAAAATGCTGCAGGGTTATGTGCCTGGCGATATCGACCTTTACGAGTTTGGAGACAATGGCGAACTGCTGCGCACCCTGCACGCCAGCAAGGCCATCGTAAGCCCTGACCGTCGCTGGACGTTTGTAGACGTCAGGAAAAAGGAACTGGTCGATGGCAAATTGCATACTACCCGTGAACCGGAACTGGAGATCGCCAATCTGTGGTCGCCCAAGGAACTACCGTCCCTCACCCTGACCTACGAAAGCATGAGTCTAACCGTACTGCATCGCTACAGTCAGTATCTGCGCAACAATGGTCGCTCATACCAGCAGTATCTCAGTGCCTTCTGGCAGAAGCTCGTCATGCCACTTACGGTCGCCGCGATGGTCTTGTTGGCAACCCCCGTCAGTGTATCCCTCGGTTCCGGGCGCAACACCGGTTTCGGCATCAAAATGGGCATAGGGGCAGTGGTGGGCATCTTGTTCTACCTCGGGACACAGATCATATTCGCTCTGGGTCTGCTGCTGCACCTGAGTATTCCAATGGTAAGCTTGGTTCCCACGGTTATCGTGACACTCTGTGCCGGCATTCTGCTGGCCAGGATGCGCTGGTAGTGAACAATTAATCGGCCCATGAAGAGGCACAGCAGGTCCCGCAACAGGCGTTGCCGGCAGGGAGATTCCGCATGCGGCTGATGGCCCAATTCTTTCGCGCCTACCCGCTGCACACGGCGTTGATGCTGGCCGCGCTACTATTGTCCGGAATTGCGGAGGGGATAGGCCTGTCCGCACTGCTGCCCCTGCTCAATATCGGGCTGGGCGCGGACGCCGGCATCGAGCTGGCCGGCGCGGGAATCGCAGTACAGAACGACTTCGAGCGCGTGGTGCTGGACATACTCGGCGCTCTCGGTATCGCCGTTACGCTCGGCAACTTGCTGCTCATCATCGTGGGCGTCGTGCTGCTGAAAAGCGTGTTCCTGTTGTTGGCCCAACGCGAGGTGGGCTATACCGCCGCACAGGTAAGCACCGATTTGCGTCTGGAGATGCTGCGGGCTGTGTTGCGCAGCAAGTGGGAGTACTTTCTGCATCAACCGGTGGGTAAACTGACCAACGCGCTGGCAACGGAGGCCACCCGCTCCTCGCAATCTTTTATCAACGGCGCCACCGGCATCACTTTCCTGATCCAGGCCATTATCTATGGCTTCGTGGCCACGGCCTTGTCCTGGCGCGCCACCCTGGTAGCCCTGCTTGCCGGGGTGGTGGTGATCGGCCTGTCCCACTTCCTGGTGCGCATTACGCGCAAGGCCGGCATGCGCCAAACCCGGCTGTTTACTTCCCTGATGGCGAATCTGACGGACACCCTGCAGTCCGTCAAACCGCTCAAGGCCATGGATCGGGTGCACCTTGCCGACAAGGCACTCGCGCGCGAGACCATCCGCATCAACAAGTCGATACGCCGCCAGGTGTTGAGTTCGGCGGTGCTTAATTCCGCGCAGGAAGTGATGTTTACGATATTCATCGCCCTGGGCATGTACGTTGCACTCGCGATCTATACCATGGAACTGCCCATGGTCATAGTGCTGGTCATCGCGTTGGGCAGGACCTTTGCCTTTCTCGGCAAGGTGCAGAAGCAGTACCAGAAACTGGTGCAGGGGGAGAGCGCATTCTGGGCGCTGAAACATTCCATTGCCGAAGCGAAACAGGCGGAAGAGAAACTCGACGGTGGTATTCCGCCCAGTTTTAATGAGCGGCTGGAATTCCACAACGTTGACTTCGGCTATGGCCAGCATCCCGTCCTGACGAACCTGTCGCTGACCATCGATGCGGGTGCGTTCACTACCCTGATCGGGTCGTCGGGTTCCGGCAAGACCACCATCGTGGATTTGGCGATCGGCCTGATACGCCCCGACGCAGGAGCGATCACGCTCGATGGCAAACCGCTGCAGGAGGTGGATATCCAGGCCTGGCGCAGAATGATCGGCTACGTGCCGCAGGAAACGATCCTGTTGCACGATACCATCATGCGCAACATAACGCTGGGCGATCCGACGCTGCAACAGGCGGACGTCGAGTGGGCCCTGCAAGCGGCCGGCGCCGCGGACTTCGTTGCCGCGCTACCCGACGGTCTGGAAACGGTGGTCGGCGAACGCGGCGGCAAACTGTCGGGTGGCCAGCGCCAGCGTGTGGCCATAGCCAGGGCGCTGGTTAACAAACCGCGATTGCTGATTCTCGATGAGGCCACCAGTGCCCTGGACCACGAGAGCGAGGACGCCATTCGGCGAACCCTGGAAAACCTGACGGGCCAGCTTTCTATACTGGCCATATCGCACAACCGCGCTTTGGTGCATGCGGCCAGCCGGGTTTACTACTTGCGAGCCGGGAAGGTCCAGCTAGTCGACGCCGCTGGCGTCGCCGAACTCTACAAATAGACCCTTTACCGCCCTGACCGCCCGCGCCATGTCGGTTGAGTCCTGTACCCGTAAAGGCCGTCGCTCATCCCCTAACCAGGCCGCGCGACCGGAGGCCACCAACTCTTTGTGTACCAGGCTTATATCGCGCGTCAGGGGCATCCACCCCCAGTTCATCAGGGCCCGGTACAACAAGCCGCCAAGCCGGAAGTCGCGTGGCTGATCCACGCTCTCGCGCATGCCTTCGAGGTCGAACATGTCGACCGGCTTGCCGGTGGCGCAGGCCTCCGAAAGCATCGCGATACTGTCAGCGGTGACGATGAAGCGGTCGGCCAGCCCGAGCATCCCCCAGTAGGGGTTGGGCTCCCCGGCCGGGCGCCAGACATGCCAATAGTGCGGTGCGTCCAGCGCCCGCTGCAGGGCACCAGTCGCCGGGGCGGAAGTGCGTGAACTGGTGCTTACCAACAGGGCGCCGCCGGAATCCCGTGCCAGTTTCGAGGCCTCCCGTCCCAGTCGGGCGGCTGCCCTGGGGCCCAGCGTGAAAGGCCCGCTGTTGCCGCCCACCATCACCGCGATCAACGGTCGCGGTAAATCCCGCCAGGTGTTCTCCCATTCGACAGCACCCTGCGCCATCCGCGACTGGCTTACCTGGTGCAGGGTCAGCTCGTTGCGGACCACGTTGTCGCGATTGGGCACGCGGTACTGCGGTGTGGTGATGACCAGATCGAACAGCGCGGGATCGGCCCAGGGTCGGCCGATGTGCACATAGCGGCACGCGCCCCCCGATTGCTCTCTTATCCAGCGACAGACGGGCTCGTTGCGCACGCCGCAGGAAATAACCACGTCGGGCCAGGGCGGCTGCAGAGACTCGCGGCTGGCGCGGTGAATACCGCGCAGTGACCCGCCCGGCAGCAGGTGTGTGATCAGGTCAAATTTGCGGTAAATCAGCTGTTTGGTTTCACACGGCCAGCCCAATGCCTGCACCAGGGCGCGAAGCTGTGCGCGTTCGCCCTCGCGGTATGCATCTATCAACCAAACTACTGGCATTGCCCGGTTTCCGTCGTTATAGTTTCGTGTTTCGCAATCTAGCGGCTCGCCGGCGCTACCACAAGGGTTTAGCAGTCATGACCGAATATCGGGACTACCTTGATTTCATGTACTCCGTGCTGGAAGCGCATAACAAGGGCAAGGTGCCCCTGTCCGAGGCTACCGAGCTGGTCGCGGATATCGGGCTCAGTTCGCTGGAAGTAATGGAGTTCGTGGAAAAAATCGAGGATCGGTTCGACATCTCCATCCCACTCAATATACTCCCGGATGTGTATACCCTGGGAGACTTCGCCCGGAAATTGCACGAACTGGACGCCTGACCACCATGTTGTTTGAGAAATTCGATGCCATGGCCCGATTTCAGGCCGAGCTGGCTGCGCAGGATGTCGTCCCCTTTGGTGCGATCACCGAGAAAATCCTGTCCGCCACCGAGGCGGTGGTGAGCGGCCGCAAGGTAATTCTGGCAGGCACCAACAATTACCTGGGTCTGTCGTTTGACCCACGCTGTATCAGCGCCGCCCAGGAAGCGGCGGGGAAATGGGGAACCGGCACCACTGGTTCACGCCTGGCCAATGGCACCTTCATCGAACACCACACGCTGGAGCGTGAGCTGGCAGCCTTCTACGGCGTGAATCACGCGATCATCTTTACCACCGGCTTTGCCGCCACCATGGGGATGTGCGCGACCCTGGTGGGGCCCGGCGAGGTTATTCTGCTGGACGCTGATAGCCACGCCAGCATCTACGCGGGCGTGCAGCTCAGTGGCGCCGAAGTCATCCGCTTCAAGCACAACGATCCCGAGGATCTGGCCAAGCGGCTGCGACGTCTGGGCGAGCGCGCCAGCCAGACCCTGATCGTGGTCGAAGGCATATACAGCATGCTCGGAGACACGGCTCCACTGCAGGAGATTGTTGCTGTGAAGCGGGAGTATGGCGGCTGGCTGTTCGTCGATGAGGCGCACTCGATGGGGGTGCTGGGCAGCCACGGTCGTGGCGCGGCCGAAGCTGCCGGGGTAGAGAGCGAGATCGATTTCATTGCCGGAACCTTCAGCAAGAGCCTGGGTGCAACCGGCGGGTACTGCGTGAGCAGGCATCCCGAGCTGGAAACCATCCGTTACTGCATCCGCTCCTATATTTTCACTGCATCGTCTTCCCCGATGATGGTAGCCTCCACGCGCAAAGCGCTGCAAATCCTGCAGAGCGAGCCCGGATTGCGCCGTCAGTTGTGGGACAATGCCAGGCGCCTGTACAGTGGGCTACAGGCGCTAGGCCTCGCAATTGGACCCTCCCCCAGTCCGGTGGTCGCGGTAACACTGGAGGACCGCTCCCAGGCGATCAACTGCTGGAACGCACTGATGGAAGCGGGCGTCTATGTCAACCTGGTCGTACCGCCGGCTTCGCCATCGACCAACTTCCTGCTGCGCAACAGCGTCAGCGCTGCCCACAGCAGCGCGCAAATCGACGCTATCATTGCGGCCTATGCCGGGCTCGTGGACACCGGGCTGATCGGCGCCAGACAGGACGCTTGATGGAGAAACTACTGATCACCGGCAACGGTCCGCTGCACGGTGAAGTAGTCATTGCGGGCGCCAAGAATGCGGCCCTGCCAGTGCTCGCCGCCAGCCTGCTGACCAGTGACCCCCTGCAGTTCAGCAATGTCCCGGCTGTGCGGGACATCGCCACCGCGCTCGAGCTGATGAAGATCCTCGGTTGCAAGGTGGACCGGCAGGAAACCGGGCTGAGTATCGATACCAGCCAGGTGCACTCCGTACGAGCCCCTTATGAGTTAGTGAAAACCATGCGCGGGTCCATCCTGCTGCTCGGCCCACTGCTCGCCCGTTTTGGCGAGGCGGATATTTCCCTCCCGGGGGGCTGCGCCATCGGCTCCAGGCCGGTAAACGAGCATATCTCGGGACTAAAACGCATGGGGGCGGACATCGCGATCGAGGGCGGCTATATCAAGGCCAGGGCCACGCGCCTGCGGGGTGCCCATATCCTCATGGACACACCCTCGGTGACAGGGACCGAAAATCTGCTGATGGCAGCCACGCTGGCCGATGGCACCACCGTGATTGAAAATGCCGCCATGGAACCGGAGGTCAGCGACCTCGCCAGGTTGCTGATTGCGATGGGTGCGAACATCCAGGGTGTCGGCAGCAGCCAGCTGACCGTCGAGGGGGTGAACCGCCTGCGCGGAACCCGTCACCGGGTGCCGCCTGACCGCATCGAAAGCAGCACGCTCCTGGTCGCGGCGGCCGCCACCCGCGGCAAGGTGACCATTCTGAATACCGATCCGGATTTCCTCCGCTTTGTGCTGACCAAGCTGGAGGACGCAGGTGTCAAACTGCGCCACGGCGCCGACTGGGTCGAGCTGGACAGCGGTGGCAGGCGCTGCCGGGCAGTCAATATCAGTACCGCGCCCTACCCGGCCTTCCCCACCGACATGCAGGCGCAGTTCATGGCACTCAACGCGCTGGCCGAGGGCACGGCCACGGTAGTGGAAAACATTTTCGAGAACCGCTTCATGCACGTTGCCGAGCTGCAGCGTATGGGTGCAAATATCTCCCTGGAAGGGCATGTCGCTGTGGTTCAGGGCACCGAGCGCCTGCAGGGCGCGCAGGTGATGGCGACCGACTTGCGCGCGTCCGCCGCCCTGGTTATCGCCGCGCTGGCGGCGGACGGCGAGACGTCCATAGACAGGGTTTACCACCTGGACCGGGGCTACGCCAATATCGAACAGAAACTGGCCGGCCTGGGCGCCAATATTCGCCGGGTATAAGCTCACCGGCATGCAGGAGCATTTCGCGCATATATCCGACCCCCACCTGACGACCCTGGAAGGAGCCAGGGGCAGGCAGCTGCTGAACAAACGGCTGCTGGGGTATCTCTCCTGGCGCCACAAGCGCCGCTACCAGCATCAACGGGAAATATTGACCGCGCTGCAGCATGATTTGCAGGCCCGTCCGGTGCAACAGTTGCTGATCACCGGTGACCTCACCCACGTCGGCCTGCCCCAGGAATTCGCCCAGGCGCGGGATTGGCTGCAGCAACTTGGCGAACCAGGCCAGATAGCGGTGGTGCCGGGTAATCACGATGCCAGCGTCACGGCCCCCTGGCAGGATACGTTTGCGCTCTGGGACGACTACCTGATGTCAGACGAGCCGGTCACGCCACGGTTTCCGAGTCTGCGTATCCGTGGTGCTGTCGCCTTCATCGGCCTCTCCAGCGCCTGTCCAACCCCGCCATTCATGGCGACCGGAACCGTGGGCAGGGAACAGCTGGAGCGCCTGCCCCGGCTACTCGCGTCGACGCGCGAAAACGGCCTGTTCCGGGTGATATATCTGCATCACTCGCCGCTGACAAGCACCGAGAAATGGCGTAAACGGCTAACCGATGCTGCGGCCCTGCAGGCGCTTATCGAGGCCAACGGGGCGGAACTGGTGTTGCACGGACATGGTCACCGGGCCCATTACCGCGAATTGGAAACCCGCCATGGAAGTGTGCCGGTGCTGGCTGTCCCCTCCGCATCGGCCGCGGGGCTGCACGGCGCCGAGGTGGCGCACTACAATCACTTCGCGGTCGCCAGGACGGCGAGCGGCTGGGCAGTGGACATCGAATCCCGGGGCTACGACAGCGCGCAGGACCGGTTCACCGCGCAGGGCCAGCGGTCCCTGAAGTTGATTCGGAATTGAAGGGGAGCGTCACTCCGCGGTGGTCGGCCAGAAAGCCGTTCACCAGTTCCAGGTCGGCTATCGAATCCACATCTATGGCGGCATTGGCATACGGCAGGATGACGGCGCGCATACGCAGGCCCATGCGTTTGCCGAGCTTGGCCAGCGCTTCCTCCAGCGACAACATCCCCAGGCGGTAGCGCAATACCATCCACCAGCCCAGCATGCCGATGAGGACCAGCGGTTTCTTGCGCTGCTGTTCGATTTTGCGCCAGAAGCTGGCTGCCTGCCGCCCTTCCGGCGTCAGGAAGGCGAACAGGTTGCAACCACAAAAATCGCCATCGCTGAACCGAAACACTGTCTTCTTGATACCGGGATAGGCTTCTGTGATCAGGGCATGGGGCGCCAGGCCCACAGTGACATCGACATCATCGACAAGGCTCTGGCGACTGAATGCATCGACGATCTCCGGTGTGAGCAGCGGGTGATCGGTGGTTGTCAACAAGACCGGCGTATTAGGCTCCAGTGATTGCATGGTGTGAAAGGCACTGACACTGGGGCTGGACTCCGGGGCACGCCAGCTAATTTCGTCGCTGGCGACCAGTTCACTGAGCGGTTTGTCCATCGCAACTTCGTCGGCCTCCGGGCCGGCCAGCACGATTTTAAACACCGCCCTGGATTGCTGCAGTGCGCTCAGCACCCTGCGCACCATGGGAATACCGTCGATGTCAATCAGGGCCTTGCACCCTGCCTTCGTCTGTTTGATCAGCGAATCTTTCTTGGTGCGGTCCCCCGCCAGCACCACGGCAATCATTGGATGGGAATCAGTATCGAGATGCATAGGATATCTACAGGATCTTTTCGTATACACGGTAGCGCTTGTAAGCCTTACCGCCAATCGTTTCAATGATGTTGCGCATGCCCTCATTGTCCTCGAGCACCCAGCCCATTTCCACATCGGTAACATCCCGGGCATGCAGGGCCTTGCGCACCGCATCGATCACCATAAATGCCAGCGTCGGGCCCAGTCGCGAGTGTTGGAATTCCTGTCTCACCCCCATCAGCGGCACCCGCGCCGTGCGCGGGTGACGGACCTTCAGGCGCCACAGCAATTTGACCCAGCCGAAGGGCAGCAGTTTGCCTCCCAGGTCCCGGGTCGCCTCGTTGATATTCGGCAGTGCAACGATAAAGGCCACAGGCTTCCCCTCATATTCGGCAATCTGAACGTAGTCATCGGGCATCAATTGGGTCAGAGTCTTGACGGTGTCCAGAAATTCGTCAAGTGCCAGGGGGACAAATCCCCAGTTGTTGGCCCAGGCATCGTTAAATATTTCCAGCATAATCGCCGCTTCCTGCGCCAGCTGTTTGCGCCGCAGGGGGCGCACCACCACCTTTTCCGATACCCGCTCTGCGAGTCTGGTCATGACGCGGGGCGCCTCGAAATCGGGCCGCACATGGTAGGCGAGCAAATCTTTTACCGGGACGTAGCCCTGTTCCTCGACGCGGGTCCCATACCAGGGCCGGCCGTGACCCATCATGACGAACGGCGGGGTGGAGAAGCCATCAACCAGGAGACCGACCTCCTCGTTGATATGCAGGTTGAAAGGACCACGCACCTGGCGCATGCCCCGATCTCGCAGCCAGCTCTCGGCCGCATTGCACAACGCGGCGAACACCTCTGCATTATCCTCGGCCTCCAGCATGCCGAAATAGCCCATGGCGTCGCCATGCTGCTGCAGGTGCAGATCGTCTATCTGGGCCGTTATACGGCCCGCCAGTTGCCCATTGCGGCGAGCCACCCAGCCCTGCCAGCGGGCGTGCTGGAAGAAATGATTCTTGGGTGAGAACCGCTGGCGCTGCTCGAAGTTCAGCGGCGCCACCCAGTGCGGATCTGTTGCGTAAATCCGGTGCGGAACAGCCAGAAACGGGCTTAGCTGACCGACCCGCGTAATCGCTTCCAGGCTGATGGTATCCCTGCTTTGCTTATCCATTGGCCTTGCTGTCGGATTTTCTATCCCAATAGGCGTCGCAGTATACCCTCGCAGGGTTCGGACAACCAATCACAGCGGTGAGCACTACCAAACTGCACGGGAATAAGGGATTGGCGTGCCGTAGCGGTTTGCTGGCAGCAATATGCAACGCATACCGGCAGAGCGCTTCATCTCGCGGATATAACTCGTCCGGGTGTTTGGGGGCAGCCTGCGCTGGCGTAACGGGCAGATGGTTTCGTTCCTCTCAATCATCGGTCTGCTCCTGTCGCAGAACGAGGCGGGTTGGCTCATTCCTCAACACAGGAAACAAACCAGTGACCTTGGTCACACAACGCGCGCCCTGTCAGGGAAACACTACCGCGCGAGAGGAAATACCAGTATAATCTTGTCGGCGTTATATTTTTGTTATCCCACCGGACCGCACGGCGGGTGGGAATTTGTGAACATTTGTCGGTCATATCGGCGCAGTATGGTTATTTAAGAGTACAATTAGCCCCCGGCTACCACAGAACACCGGCGAAACGATTAGCAGTGATAAGACCACATACCCATTGCGACAATTCTGCACGCCGGCGCCAGTGGCAGACCGCTCGAATGCAGTGCCTGACCCGGATGCGTGAAAAAGCAGGCACAATCAGGCTTGTACGTCGATCAAAGGACCCGGGGGCGCACGTTATTGCTGCTGCAAAACCTGGCGCGCGGCGGCTGCGCCGAGCATAAATTTACAGGCCGAGCATTGATTTACAGAGGTAATTGATTTTGGAACCTACCGCCACACCTACACACCATGAGCTTCCTTTCCGGGCCGCCAATTTCGCCACTCTGACCGAGGCACTGGATTACACAGCGCTGGGCGAGACCGGCGTCAATTTCTATACGGGTCTCGGCAAGATGTATGCGAGCATCCCCTATCGGGAACTGCGCGAGCAGTGCCTGGAGTTGGCGGGCAAGCTGCTTGGCCTGGGAGTGGAAAAGGGCGACCGCGTGGCGCTGGTCGCTGAGACCGACCCGGAAATTGTCCGTTTTTTCTTCGCCTGCCAGTACGCGGGCCTGGTCCCCGTTGCCCTGCCCACCTCTATCAAACTGGGCGCGCACAGTGTTTACGTGGGACAACTGCACCGTTTGCTGGAGGCCAGCAACGCCGCGCTGGCAGTCGCCTCTGAGGGCTACCTGAGTTTCCTGCGGGAGGCCAGCGACGGGCTCAACTTGCGCATGGTGGCTGCGCCTGAAGCCTTTCATGCGCTGCCGTCCGGCGCCGCAACCCTGCCAACCATCGACCCTGACGATATCGCCTACATCCAGTACACCTCCGGTAGTACCCGTTTCCCCCGCGGTGTAGTCATCAAACACCACACGGCGATGGCGAACATTGAGGGTATGGTCGTTGACGGCATGCGGATCGACTCCAACGATCGCTACGCCTCCTGGCTGCCGTTTTACCATGACATGGGCCTGGTGGGATTCATGCTGGTGCCGGTAGCTACGCAACGTTCGGTGGATTACCTGGATACCAGGGATTTCGCCATGCGCCCGCGACAATGGCTCAACCTGATGACCCGGACCCGGGCTACCATCTCCTTCGCGCCCTCGTTTGGCTATGACCTCTGCGCCCGCCGGCTCAGGGATTCCGATATCGCAAAGTATGACCTCGGTAACTGGCGGATTGCCGGCATCGGGGCCGAGATGATTCGCCCACAGACCCTTGAGCTGTTCGCCGATAAACTCGCGGCTTGCGGTTTTGATTCGCGAGCCTTCCTGGCCTGCTACGGAATGGCTGAATGTACTCTGGGAATCAGTTTTTCGCCCCTGGCGCAAGGTTTCACTACTCACTACGTGGACTCCGACCGATTGGCGGATGCCCATGATGTGGTGCTGATGGACGAAAGCGAGCAGAGCGGCCGCGGTCGCCATTTCGTCAATTGCGGGCGGCCGCTGCCCAGCTATGAGGTCGAGGTCCGGGACGAGAACGGGAACCGGCTGGAGGATTGGAAAAGCGGCGTCATCCATGTGCGCGGCCCCAGCGTCATGTCGGGTTATTTCAATCTTCCCAGGGAATCCGGCTGCACCTTGTCCGATGATGGCTGGCTCAACACGGGTGACATCGGTTACATGGTGGATGGAACCATTACCATCACCGGCCGCAAAAAGGACCTGATTATCGTTCACGGTCGCAATATCTGGCCGCAGGACCTGGAGCACCTCGCGGAAACCCAACCGGAGGCGCGTGTCGGCGACGCACTGGCATTCTCGGCACCGGCACCGAACGGCGATGAGATCTGTGTACTCCAGGTCCAGTGCCGGGAGAAGGACCCAGGCAAACGCCGCAACTTCGAGCGTCGTATGACTGCCCTGTTGCGCATGGAGCTCAGCCTGGACTGCTATGTGGAGCTAGTGCCGAACCGATCCCTGCCCAAGACCTCCTCCGGCAAGCTGTCCCGGGCCAAGGCGCGCCTCAGCTTCATCAAGGCCCATGACAGCGATCGCCTGCACCAGGTCGCTAAGGAAGTCCGCGTCAGGGTAGCCTCAGCCTGAGCCTTTGCAAACAGCAACGCGACGGGTCGCCGTAACCGGGGCCACGGGTTTCATTGGACGGGTACTGTGCGCGCGCCTGCGGGCAGACGGATACCCGGTAAGCGCCCTGGTGCGCAACCCCGCCCTCGCTGCCGACCTGGCGGCATCCGGTGTCACCCTGGTACCGGGTGACCTGGAGGATGGCGACGCTCTGCGGGCCTTGCTGGACAACTGCGATGTGGTCATTCATCTGGCGGGCGCGGTGCGCGGCAACTCGCAACAGTCGTTCGACCACACCAACGTCCGCGGTACGCAGAATCTGCTCGAAGCGCTAGCCGCCCGCAAGGAATTGCCGGGCTTACTCCTGATATCCTCCCTTGCCGCCCGCGAACCAGGGCTGTCCTGGTACGCTCATAGCAAGTATCAGGCGGAGCAATGCCTGCACGACGGGTCAGCTGATCTGGATTGGGCCATCATTCGCCCACCGGCTGTCTATGGGCCCGGTGACAAGGAAATGCTACCGGTTTTTCAATCGATGGCGCGAGGCATAGCGCCGGTTCCCGGGGATCCTGCCGCCCGCGTCTCTCTCATCCATGTGGAAGATCTGGCCAGTGCCATTATCGCCTGCCTGGGATTGCCCCGCCTGCAACACCGCACGTTTACCCTCGACGATGGTACAATCGGCGGCTACGACTGGAAGGAGATGGCGGCTATAGCAGGGGGTGTCTGGCAGCGAAAGGTACGCCTGGTCCGGCTGCCCGGCCCGTTGCTGGATGTGCTGGCCCGCGCCAATCTGGCGCTCTCCCGTGCGCTGGCTTACGCCCCCATGCTGACGCCGGCAAAGCTGCGGGAACTGCGCCATCTGAACTGGGTCGCAGACAACGAGGAAATCACCGCTGCCACTGGCTGGCGGCCGCGAGTGCCGCTGTCGAAGGGACTTGAGGAACTCAGGAATTCACAACTTTGACACGCAAACACAGGGCAACAGCGCATGCCCTGGCATTTCATTATAATCAGAGCACAACGTTCTCCCTGATTGGTTTCCGTCCGGAACCGGCGGAAACCAATCCCGGCCATGGATGCACTCCCATTTTCGATCGCGCAAGCAATTGAGAAGGACGGAACAGGCGAAATCGGATTTTGCAGTTCCGTGGAGGAAACGCCCAGGAATTGCGTTGCTGACCATGAACTGACCAAGGTGGCCCGGTTTTGCCTGAATTTTTAGTTGGCGATCCATTGCGCAAGATCGCACGCAAACACGAGTTCCTGCGGCAGCTCCTGTGGCGCGTGGATTTCGCCCTGATCTGGAGTCTGCTTGCGCTCTTCCGCCTGTTACCCGTGGAGTGGGCCTCCACTCTCGGCGCAAAGGCAGGCGCCATCATCGGCCGGCTGGCCAGGCGCAAGACCGCCATCCTGGAAGAGAACTTCCGCATCGCATTTCCGGAGAAATCGCCCCATGAGATCAAGCACCTGGCCAAAGCCAGCTGGTCCAGCGCCGGGCGGGTTCTGAGTGAATTCCCACACCTGGACCACATTCTCAATGACCGGGGAGACCAGCGGCTCGAGATCATCGTACGCGATCCGGACCTGACCTTTCGCGACAGAAACAGGCCAGCGGTCGTGGTAGGGGCCCACCTGAGCAATTGGGAGATGATCGCATCCGCGCTCGGACGGCTCGGCATTGTGACTACCGCTCTCTATTCCCCGCCTAGCAATCCCTGGCTTGACCGCATGTTGCTTGAATCCAGGGCTGCACTCAAATGTGAACTGGTACCCCGCGACAACTGCGCACGCCCGCTGGTTGAAAGACTGAACGCGGGGCGCACCGTCGGCATGCTAGTGGACCGTCCGGCGGGCGGGGGCAAACTGATACCTTTTTTCGGCAGGGAAAAATCCACTACCACCTTGCCAGCAAAACTGGCGTTGAAAATGGATTGCGACCTGATTCCGGCCCAGGTGGAACGTATCAAAGGTGCGCATTTCAGGGTTACCTTCCACCCGCCGGTGCGCCCCGCCAATCCGGGCGACTGTAAAAACGATCAGGCTCTTGATATGATGCGTCAGATACACCAATTGTTCGAAGGCTGGATCCGCCAGCGCCCGGAGGACTGGTTCTGCTCTACACGAGTGTGGCCAAAGGCGCGACCCGACAACCTTGAAAAAGCCCGGCGCAAGTCGGAATAAATTCCTATGCAGCATGTTAAAAAACATCAATCTATACGTCTGTTCGAGAACGACTTCCTGGAGCGCCTCACACACGTACACCCCATAGTTCCCCTGCTGTTTTGGACACCGGTGGTGATATGGCTGCTATGGCGCAGCTTCGCCATGCATCACCTGCCCCTGTTACCGGTACTGGGAATCGGTGTGCTGGGCCTGGTTACCTGGACGCTGACGGAGTACAGCCTGCACCGATTCGTGTTTCACTACCCCGCGCGCAGCAGGCTGGGCAAGTGGTTCGTATACCTGTTCCATGGCAACCACCACGATGATCCGCAGGACAAGACCCGCCTGGTCATGCCTCCGGCAGGCGCCATACCGATCATGGCGGTGCTGTTCTTCCTGTTTGGACTGGTGATTCCCGCGCCCTGGATCGAGCCCTTCGGCGCCTTCTTTATCGTCGGCTATCTGATCTACGATTACATCCACTACGCCACCCATCACTTTCCCATGAAGAATCCAGTGGCGAAGTACCTGCGGCGCCATCATCTCAAGCACCACTACTCCGGTGAACGCGGGCGTTACGGTGTCAGCTCACCGCTGTGGGATATCGTCTTCGGAACCACTGGCGCAAGCCGCTAAACTTCCATCTGTGCCAGAGTATTACCTGGTACCCAAGAAAGTCGCCCGCGCTGTTCCGGCACTGGGCAGGGCCTCGATCTGGCTGGAAGCACAGCTGTTTCGGTTCCTGTTCCGGGTGTTAGGGCAGTTGTCAGTGGAACGGGCGTCTTCAGTCGCCGCGGCCATAGTGGGCATGGTCGGCCCCCATACGTCTCTGGCGGGCAAAGTGCGCGGCAATCTCGCTGTCGCGTTCCCTGACTGGGATGAGCAGGATCTCCGCCGCACCACCAGGGGGGTTTTCCGGCAACTCGGAATGGCGGCTGCCGAGCTGGCCAATATGGACAAAATCTGGTCAGAACGGGAACAACGTCTGGAGTTCTGCATCGACCCGTTGGCGCAGGCCCACCTCGATGCCGGAGGGGCGACTGTGTTCGTGACCGCCCACGTGGGCGCCTGGCAGATCGTTAACCTGATTTCCCGGCAGCAGAACCTGACGATCACCGTCGTCTTCGCGGAGGAGTCGAACCCGCAGTTGCGAGACATCATGCACCGGCTGCGCGAGGCCTTCGGGGTAAAGCTGCTGCCCACGCATGCCGGTATCCGCCCGCTGCTGCGCGAGCTCAACGCCGGTAACAGCATCGGCCTGGCGATGGATACCCGGCTCGACACCGGGGAACCATTACCGTTTTTCGGCGTAGACGCACTGACCAACACCAGTGCGGCCCGCCTGGCCCTGCGCAGTGGGACGGCCCTGATTCCTATCAGGGGGGAGCGCCTGCGACCGGGCCATTTCCGGGTATCCGTCATGGCACCCATCGCCAGCCCCGTTCCGGATGCGAAATTGGCCGAGCAGGCCATTGCCATGACGCGACTGATCAATGAACACTTTGAAGAATGGATAAGGGCCGCCCCTGACCATTGGATGTGCCTGAAGCGACGCTGGCCGAAAGCTCGCGCTGAATCTTCCGCACCCAGCCGCTAGTCAGGATCTACGCCCGATTGCGGCCCATCCGATCTCCTTGTTTGGCGATCAAGAGCTGACGGTACTTGCCGGGGTTCGTCGATCACGTACCGGATTACATCTTCACCTGGTGCGAATGGCGCTTTTCAAGATCAATACCGGTACCAGGGAAAAGAAAGTGTGTTACTTGCGCCGGGAATGGGAAGTGCCAGTGAAGGAGTTGGGCACCAGCGTATTCATCATCCCGGAAGAGCGGGTGAAAAATGGTGAAAAGCGCCTGGTTACGCCCCTCGCCCTTCGGGCTGCCGCCGCTGCGCGATGACGTTGTCTCGCGCCTGCAGCGCTCGGCTCGAACTCCCGGCCGCCTGGTTCGTAGTGTTCCGCCTGAAACTGTGTATCTTATTTTTATCTATAATCTTTATACGACTTACACTGTCCAATAAAATCGGGCTATTTGGCTGTATTTGGGGTTATTTAGTGTCATCTATTGGACAGATAAATCCCGGCCACCCAACACTTGTACGTCCTGACATCTTTGCACTTACCCTGAATCTCAACCGCCGCTTACTCCGGTGTCACACCCCGCTGACTCGCACTAATCACTATTCCCAACACACCCCCCAATAACGCCAGCATCCATACCACAGTGGGGCCCGCCGGCCAATCAAACCACAGCGAACACAGCAGACCGCCGGCGAAGGCCACCGTCCCCAGTCCATATCCTGTGACAATTGCGGCAATACCCTGTAAACGACGTATCGCTACCGCCGGAATAATCAAGCTGGAAAACACAAGGTACACACCAACCAGTTGCACGGATACCGTGACCGTCACCGCAAATAACAGGTAAAAGCGTAAACGTCCCGGACCCAACCAATACCAGATCAGCAGAACAGGCAGGTAAACCATGGCAACGGCGATCAGTTGGTCGATATCCACCCACAGTAGCTGACCCGCCAGCAAATCTGAAAGATGCTCCGCGCCATGCGGGTTTCCTGCCAGCAACAACAAGCCTCCAGCCGCAGCCAGAACGAAGGTAATACCGATCAGGGCTTCCTGTATTTCGGGCCAAAAGCGTTCGAAACCGCGAATTAGCGTCGCACCCAGTAACGCGCTACCGGCCGCGATCACTTGTACCTGCCAGCCTCCCATCTCCCACCCGAATGCCAGAGCTGCAATCACGCCCAGACCGGCAATCTGTGCCACCGCCAGGTCAATAAAGATAATCCCTCGGCGCAGTACTTCACGCCCGAGTGGAATGTGGGTGGCAACCACCAGCAAACCGGCCAGCAGGGGCACACCGATGATATCGAGTTCCAGCCCGGCCGGCGTCATGGCGCCACCACCAGCAATTTGTTCAGGGTGTCGTCGAACAGGCCAAACAG
>Ga0265303_10000413_pt1 | contig 23891 bp, 25 predicted proteins | sample Helome_2_FD_192494 | JGI IMG/M metagenome (GOLD analysis project Ga0265303, IMG submission 192494) | Marine sediment microbial communities from subtidal zone of North Sea - Hel_20160317 (Illumina Assembly) | ecosystem: Environmental > Aquatic > Marine > Subtidal zone > Sediment ... | reverse complement strand
TCCAGCGAAGCGCCTGCCCGAGGTGGTGGAGAAGCTACGCGGCGCCTGCGCGGCCGACAAGGCCGTTGCCGCCTATGCAAGTGATGACTCCAGGCGCTTCGGGCAGTATCTCGGCTAGATTCAAGGGGTCAGAGTATTTGAACATCGAGAAAACGTGGTCTGTCCCCTATTGATTACGGAAACCTGCGCTCCGTTTGTAGCAATACCCTAGAAACCACCACCCGTACGGAAGCCGCCGCCACCGCGTGAACGCCATCCGCCGGAACGGGGCAAACGAAAGCCTCCCGGTAATCCACCCCGCCCTCTCGGGAAGTGCCAGGGACTGCGTCGCGACCTCGGCCGGCCAAGGCCACCGCTGCCAAAATCCGGCCAGGCGCCGACATCGCGATGACGCTGATGACGCTCGAGGACACGCCATAATTCGTTGCTGCTGACCAGACCGGTCAGAAATTGACCGAGCATGGCAGTGATCAGACCTTCGTTACCAAACCCGGAACGGACATCATCGAAACGACGTAGCTTGAACCGACGCCGTACCTGCTCGAATTCCTGCAGCCTGGCGAGTTTTGCTTCATGCATGCGGCGATGATCACGCAGCTCTTCCTCAAGATCTTTGTGCTGTTCACGCAGGTCGGCGAACTCACGCACCACGCGGTTGTCCTGCTCACTGAGAGTTTTATGCGCCGCGTCATCGAGTTCAAGCAGACTCTTGTTACTCAGGGCATCACTCAGCGCCTGCAGACTCTGCGTCATATAGGTGTCTCTGGCCTCGGCGAACGCGGTGCGTTGTTTCAACAGCTGATTGTGCGCCTCTTCCTGCTGCTCGATTCTGTCGTCGATGCCATCCAGGTCTGCCTGCGCCCGGGCATGAGCATCCTGCAGTGCAGGCAGACCTGCCGCCTGTGCCTTTGCGGTTTCGAGTGCCGCCAGCTCATCCAGTGCCGATTCCGAGTGACTGCGTGCCGCTTCTGCATGAGACTGCAAACGCCTGGGGATCTCCAGCAGGGTCCAGTAATTGACCCGGTACTCATCATAGTCGCACAGGCTTTCCACCCAGCGGTCGAGATAGCGCGTTAACGGGCCGGCATCATAATCCGGCGTACCGTATTTACGCCGCCACAAGTACATGAAGAGTTCACTCTCCTCATAGGGTCGGCCCTTCTCCTGTTTGTCCTGCTCTGCCTGTTCGGCCTTTTGTTCGGCCCCGGCGGCGATACTATCGAGTTCTCGCGCCACCCGGAGCTGTTTCTGATAGCCTGCGTCCTCCTCGAGTTTGCCCTGTATACGATGCTCGCAATCAATAATCGCCCGGGCCCTGTCGCTCACGACCGCCTGTTGTGCAACCCGCTCGTTCTCGAGTTCAACCAGTGCCTGCATGGCAGCGGCTATGTCGTTTTCCAGCCTTTCCCAGGCCTGGCGTCGTTCCTCAAGCAAGGTCAGCGCGCGCTGGTCGGCCGCCTCCAGTTCACCCGTGAATGTTTTACCGGATAACTCATCCAGACGGATTTTCGCCAGCTCTTGCAGTGACTGCGCCTGGGCGTGGCGATTGGCATGCAGGACCAGGCTGACCTGGTTCAGCTCATGGTCAATGCGATTGACCTCCGCGCGCACCGAAGACAGCCCCTGATCAAGCTGCTGTAAGGTTTGCGCACCGCTTAACATACCGTCAGTTCCCCTTACCAGTCCGTGATTGCAGCGCCGCTGGTGTCAATGCTGTATTCGGGCTCGAGGCGTCCCTGCAGCTTCTGGCCGATTGCACGTTGCTGGATGATGCCATCATCCCGCTTGTCTTCCGCAACACGCTCGAACACGGAGGCGTCTACACGGATGCCCCATTGATTGACAACCCGCGTCTTGCCCGTTTCTTCGCTGGTAATCGGCAGGGACAACACCTGGCCACGCGCGTCCACGGCCTCGACGATCAGGTAGTAGTTGCGTGCCCGGGTATTGATGTCAGGGATACGCCAGACTCCGGACTGCTCTCCGGGGCGCTGGATGATCTGCAGACTGTACGCATGCCTGAGCTTGATGAGCATATGCTCGAGATTTGCGATTGCGGAACGGGTCTCCTCATACCGCCCGTTCTCCAGTGCCAGCTCGCCGCTGGATTTGTACTGGCGTGCCTGCACCTGCACCGCCTCATCGTCGCTCACCCCGATAACTTCCTCGTAACGCTGTGCCAGTTCAACCGGCAGGGCCTGTCTGGCCGATGTTTCGGGCCGGACGGCGATCAGGTAATAAGACAGCCACAGACCGAACAGCAGGACCAGTAGCAACAGTACCGGCCTGATCCATTTATCCCGCCTGACATAGATACGCGCAACGCGTGTCGCGAAGGTTTGTTCCGGGGGCGAATACCTGAAGCGATCTTCCTCCAGTGCCCGTACGCCATCGGCCAGCACCTGGTCAGACACCTCGATGCCCTGACCGCGGTAGATCTCGCGCAGTTTTTCGATCAGCCGCTCGCGCCGCCCCTCAGTGTCGAGTTCACGGTCGACCAACTGTTGACGATGCCGCAGGGTATCGACGACATCCATCGCCACCATCAGGTCTTCCAGCGGCGCCGTGTCTGCTGTCTTCCCCACCGGTGCTGTCCTGCGCAACGCCTGACCAGGCTAGAACTTGTGCGGCAGCGGCAGGGAATCGCCACGATTGACGATGACGGCCAGGCGCTGCTTGCCATCCTCCACCGCATCCCGGATTTCCTGTGCATTCTGCGTGGAGAGCTTGCGCATCTCGGCGATGATATCAGTGGTACGCGCCTGGAAATTAACCACCGACTCGACCAGTTTTTTAACGGCATCGGCGCGTATGGTCGGACCATAACCCGCCTTGACGGCGGCTTCCTGGACCTTGCCGCCGATATCGGCCAGGTCTTCCAGACTCCTGGATACGCCCTCCTTCATTGCCTCCAGCGTGCGCGTGCTTTCGTGCAGGCCGAACAGGCCGGTAAACGAGGCCGTCAGGGCCGTCAATACGGTTTCGTTGGTACCGAAGAAGGTAATGGCCTGCTTGTAGACCCGGTCTTTGGCGCTGGTGGTTTGCATCAGGCGCGCCATGATGACTTCCGAGGTGTTGTAGCTGACGGTCAGATTGTCGGACAAGTCCTTGGCAATCTGGTAACGGTCCTCCGCGAACTGCAGCTCGCGCATTTTCTCATCGCGAGTCAGCTCGAGTTTGGCCCGCTCTGCAAGATCGTCACCCGTAAAGTTACTGACCGTTTCCGAGGCCTGCTTGAGCTTTCCCTGCGCCTCGTTCCAGAGCGCCTCGGCTTTTTGCAGAATGTCCAGAGCATGAATCTCGGACTCCTTGATAGCACCACGAAAGTCCTGATAGGCATTCAGAATGATGCGTTCACGCTCGATCTGTTCCCTGGAATCCCCGGCCACATCGAGGTAGGTCGTTTTGATGTGGTCGAAACGCGTGGCGATATCGCCGCGGGTGACCTTCATCCAGACATTGCCGAGGCGCTCGAAGGTGTCGATCTTGCCGTCCTCGACCTGCTGCACCATGCTTTTCGCATCATCGCGGATACTGTTGAATGCCTCGGTGATTTCCTCGTAACGCTCACCGATAGTCATCAGGCTGACCTGTTCACGCACCACGTCATTGAACACGGATGCCTGGGACAGCGTGCGCGCAATGGTGACCGACTTCTCTTCGTCGATATCGGAAATGCGCTTCAGCAGCGTGAGCACCGGCGCCTCTTCCACGGTCTCCGGCATCAGGCCAAGGTCCCGCAGCTGATTCATCGCCTTGTCCAGGTATTGCAGGGTTGTAACGCTCATGGCTCTAGTCCTCCCAAATGAGTGTTTGGATGCATATCCGTATCCTCAGGATTATTCTTGGAAATATCGCGGCAGGGCCGCATCATGCTTTTATCTTTCTTGCACCCCGGATAATCTGCAGCACTCCAGGCAGTGCGACGACAATGGACCCGATAATACCACCTGTCCCGGTAACACCGAACAGCGCCACACTATCGCCACTAGGCACACCCCCACGATGGCGGGGGTTACATCGCCCATCATGCCGAATGGCGAGATGCCGGCCATGATGTTACGTGCCGACATGCCTGCCAGAGCGCCTAACCAAAGGAACCAAAGGAGACAGATTTATTAGGTCGGAACTTCGAATAAATCTGTCCCCTTTAATTCCTTTAATTTCTTCAATTTCTTCCCTAGATGTGTAAATCAAGCGGATACCGAAGCCGGGGGTACGCCCGTGGACAAACCGTCTGATGCGACTCTGTTGTTACAGGAGATTAGCCAGCCTGCGAAATGAATGTAATTGCGGCAGGTCAGAAATTACAGAAGTTAACGTAATCCGGCGTACAGCAGTAGTGCCAACACAATGTATCCGGCCCCTTGTATAGAGTTATATTCTTCCCGCTTGAAATAACAAATCTGCCCCCTTTCTCATAAGAGGGGCAAGAATAGTAATTTTCCATGTACAGGTTATTCGTTGTCTTTACCCGTCAAGGACTCGAAGGCGACGCCGTTTTTTACAAAAGGGTGTCGGAGCGCATTTACTGCTTATATTTAAGAGATACTGTGCTCTGACCCGTTTTTTTGTCTGACTTGTCGACCACCACCTTCCAGTACTCCCTGTTTTCTCAATCATTACGTCAGGTTTTTTTACAACTTCATCACGCCAGTGAACGGTTAATTTTGTAACTGACTCAATACCCGGGGATTATGAAAACAGGCATGTTTCATGCATTAGTTACAGTACCGATCACGTAAGGAACCCATAAAAAAAGTTAATAGGTACAACATCATGTCCTGCAACGTCCCGGGATGCCTGGGGAACTATGATTTTGAGCATATCGCCGAGTTTGCGATCCGGCGGTTTGTCGAAGGATTCAGCACCATTGCCCTGTTGGAACACGCCAAAACAGAGCGCGAAAAAGAAGAAATTGCTCTGGTGTCATTGCTGGATCTGGAAGACAACAATATCCAGGGCCTACATCTTTCCTGTAAGAATTCGTCCCAATGCAAGGTCATTGATTGCAGGCACCGGCTCAAGAGAATAATAGAGGAAGAGCTTGCCAGGCGGTAATCGTTCCGGAAGCTACAACAAAAGCATAGGGGACAGATTTATTTGGCGGTGTGCAATCGCACTGACATTGCATTTATAAGTTGCTTAATTATTCTGTCCCTTTTGATGTTCTCCTTTTGATGTTCTCCTTTTGATGTTACGTCCCACGATCGGACCATCCGCGTGACCCAGACCGGCAGGATCTGCATTGGCCACTGCAAGATCAACCTGAGTACCGTGTTCGGCGGCCAGTATGTCGGTATCCGGGAAGTCGCTGATAAAATCTCGCTTGTCAGCTTCATGCAGTATGATCTAGGCTTCTTTGACGAAGCAGAGAACAGAGTGGAGCCCGTGGGTCACAACCCATCCGCTCCAAAAGTGTTACCTATGTCCTCGGAATAAAGTGTTACCGACGTGACCGGTAAGCACCCTTGTTTTAATGGTGGGTCGTGAAGGATTCGAACCTTCGACCATCGGATTAAAAGTCCGGTGCTCTACCAACTGAGCTAACGACCCGCGAAGCTAGAATTCCAATTTTTGACTGTCCTGAACAGGACGCAAGCATGATACCCGGAAAAGCCGAAATGGCAAGCCCCGGGGCCTGTAAGCCCTTGTTTCATTGCCAAACCTTGTCAGATCTGAGCAGCCGGTTGGCGACAGTTGCCGTCCGTTGAGGCAGATCGGGAACGGCCCGGCCCAGGCGACCGCGCTCTCAATGCCGTGGCTGGTAGTGCGTGGGGTCATCCACCCCCGCATCCCTGAATCCCGTCGCGCGCAGGCGGCAGGCATCACACCGGCCACAGGCGTGTCCTTCATCATCGGCCGCGTAGCAGGACACGGTGCCGGTATAGTCGACACCCAGACGCACTCCCTCGCGGATGATGTCGGCCTTGCTCATCTGGATCAGCGGCGCATGAATGGAAAACTGTCCGCCCTCGACGCCCGCCTTCGTCGCCACGTTTGCCAGCTGTGTGAAGGCCTCGATAAACGCCGGTCGACAGTCCGGATAACCTGAATAGTCCACGGCATTCACGCCGATGAAGATATCCCGGGCGCCCAGCACCTCGGCCCAGCCCAGGGCAAGCGCCAGGAACACCGTATTGCGTGCCGGCACATAGGTTACCGGGATGCCCTCGCCGGGCGTGTCCGGCACATCGATGCGGGTATCGGTCAGCGCCGACCCGCCGATGGCATCCAGCGCCAGCGGGATGATCTTGTGCTCGCTAACACCGGCCGTCGCCGCCAGATTCCTGGCCGCCTGCAGTTCGGCGTTGTGGCGCTGACCGTAGTCCAGGCTCAGGGCATAACAGTCAAAGCCCTGCTCCTGCGCGATGGCGAGGGCGGTGACGGAGTCGAGGCCGCCGGAGAGGAGGATGACTGCTTTTTTCAATGGCTGGGTACCTGTTGTTCGTTCGATATACAGAATAATTCGTTCATGATTATAAACGATTGTTTGTCATTCCCGCGCGATGTACAGGAATGTACAAGTGCCGCGGGAGGCATGGATGCCGGGAGCGGCCAGGCGGGAATCCAGTCATTGGTGTAGAACCTGACCCCGCAAAAATCCTCAATTCAGGATAGCGTTATCTTTGAAACCGGAGGTTCTATTGCTGGCTGGATTCCCGCCGGAGCCTGCCCCCGCGCAGGCGGGGGGCGGGAATGACAAGCATGTAGGAGCGCTCCCCGCCTGCGCGGGGACAGGCTTGCAGGCGCGATTCATAATTGAAAAATATCGCGGACAGCGTCCGCTCCTACGGGTGTTTCAATGGGTGTAGGAGCGCTTCGCAAGCGCGATACAATATTTGAATAGTTCGCGGACAGCGTCCGCTCCTACGATGTCCGGAGCTATCAGCTAGCGCCCCGGTTCGTTGCCCCACAGCAGCTTGTGCAGCTGCAACTGCAGGCGCACCGGCAGCCGGTCTTCGAGTATCCAGCCGGCCAGTTCCGCGGCGTCCTGCTGCCCGAAGCTCGGTGAGAACAACACTCCGCAGCGGGCGGCGAGATTATGTGTCTTCAACATTGCCACCGCCCAGTCATAGTCTGCGCGGTCACACACGACGAACTTGACCTGGTCATGCGGCAACAACAGCGGGATATTCTCATAGTAGTTGCGTTCCGTCTCGCCGGAACCGGGTGTCTTCAGGTCCATGACCTTCACCACGCGCGGATCGACAGCACTCACATCCAGTGCACCGCTGGTCTCCAGCGATACGCGATAGCCCCGGTCACACAACTGCGCCAGCAGGGGCAGGCAATTCGGCTGGGCCAGCGGCTCGCCGCCGGTGACCGTCACATACTTCGTTCCGTAGCCACCTGCCTGCTCGAGGATAGCCTCCAGCGTCATCCATTCCCCGCCCTGAAAGGCATACTCAGTATCGCAATAGCCGCAACGCAACGGGCAACCGGTCAGACGCACGAACACCGTCAGGCAGCCCGCGGTAACGGATTCACCCTGGATGGAATGGAATATTTCAGTGATGCGCAGGCGCGGGGATTCGGACATGGGGATGATTATACTGCCGGAACCTGCCAGAAAAGCCAAAAAGTCTAACGGGGGTAAGTACTCTATTTGAATAAATTACCCCCTCCCCCACAGGGGGAGGGCTGGGGAGAGGGGATCTAATTATGTGGTTCGATATTATCCCCTCTCCCGGAGGGAGAGGGAATCTATATCATATGCAGTAATACAGGGAATGTTTTTTCTCTGTGTCCTCTCGGTAACTGCTCCTGCGTTACTCTATCTCCTACATCCCTGTAGTCGTGTGGCAATTATTTTATATGCGTTTCTTTGCGCCTTTGCGTCTTTGCGCGAGACAGTATTTTATCGCCCTTCCTTTTTCATGCGCGCCAGGCGGTCGCTGGCAAGCCGCGCCGCGGTGGTCCCCGGGTAGCTGCTGACGACGCCCTCGAGTTCCTGCCGGGCCGCCTTCCAGTTCTTCTTCTCGTAGTGGATGTAACCGATTTTCAGACGGCTGTCGGATACCTTGGGACTCTGCGGATGGTTATTCACGAGTCCGGTAAAGGTCGCCAGTGACTGGTCGAAGTCCCGCGTGACGTAGTAGGTCTCGCCCAGCCAGTAGCTGGCATTGGCCGCGAAGGAACTGGTCGGATGCCGCGCCAGGAACTGCTTGAAGGACTGGGCCGCGTCCGCATAACGCCCCTCGCGCAGTATCGCCAGTGCCGTGTCGTACTCCGCCTGTGCGGCGGCCGGGTCGGCGGCTGCGACCGGTGGCGTGTCCGGCGTCACAGGCGCGCCCGGTGACGGAGACGGCGCGCCCGGCGTCACAGGCGTGACTGGTGCAACGGGCGGCAGTGCAGCTGCGCCTCCGGTGCCGGTATCCACACCGGGCACCGGCGCCATCACACCCGTGGAACGCGTCTCGATCTCCTGCAGGCGGCGGTCGATATCCAGATACTGTTCACGCTGCCGCCGCTCGATTCCGTCGAGCCGGTGGGTCTGCAGCTCGAGCTCACCGCGCAGTTGCTGCATGTCCTGCTGCAACTGCTCCAGTCGATTGAGCATGTCCACCAGCCCGCGCGACTCCAGCTTGCGCTCGATATTTTGCAGGCGCTCTTCGGTCTTGCGGTCGATCGCCGCCGCCGGCAGGCTGGCCAGCGACACGGCAAGCAGGACCAGCAGGCTGCGAGTGCGGGTTTTCATGGGTACGCTGCTCACTGATAGACAATCTCGACGCGGCGGTTAAGACGCCAGGCGGCATCGCTGTGGCCGTCAGCGGCCGGCTTTTCCTCACCATAGCTGACCACCGTGGTCTGGCCGGCGCCGACACCGTTCAGTTCCAGCACACGCTCGACGGACAGCCCGCGGCGGTCGCCGAGAGCGATGTTGTACTCGCGCGAGCCGCGTTCGTCGGTATGGCCTTCCAGCATAATGCGCTGCCCCGGGTTAGCGGCGAGGTAACCGGCGTGGGCCGCCAGTGTATCCCGGTCAGCCGTGCTGATCTCGGCACTGTCGTACTCGAAGTAGATGACGCGCCGGGACAGCGGGCTGTTCGGATCATTCAGTGACATGCCCTCGAAACTGCTGGCGCCGGCGGCACCACCGGTGACGACACCGCCAGCGCCGCCGAGACTCCGGTCTTCGACAGCCACGCCGCTGCCGTCCGTGGTGCCGCCCTTTGAACTGCAACCGGCCAGTACCGCGATCATGGCCGCAATGAATAATGTGCTGATAGTGGTTTTCATAAAGTCTGCTCCCGTGTGTTTGCCTGCAACTCCAGTTAAACGATTCATTTGCCGAACGGCGACCAGACCGGTTCGCGTACATTCCCGGCCTGCAGCGAAAAGCGCTGCCGGAAACGACCGTCGACCGACACGCCCGCCAGCACCTCCCGGTTACCCGCACCCGTGGCATAGATAATCATGCTGCCGTTGGGTGCAAAACTCGGTGATTCGTCCAGTGAACCATCCGTCAGTACCCGCATGCGTCCGGAATCCAGGTCGAGCACCGCGATCCGGTAGCGACCACGCTCGCCGTGCACCATGGCAATTCTACGGCCATCCGGGGAAATGTCAGCCCCCGCATTGTATTTACCCTCGAAGGTGAGGCGCTGCGCGGAACCGCCCGTCGCCGGGATCTTGTAGAGCTGCGCCGACCCGCCACGATCCGAGGTAAACACGAGACTGCGCCCGTCAGGCATCCAGGCCGGTTCGGTGTCGATGGCCGCGTTGCGCGTCAGCCGGCTCAATGCGCCGCTCTGCACATCCATGCTGTAGATCTCGGGATTCCCGTCGCGCGACAGCGTCAGCGCCAGGTGGCGACCGTCCGGCGACCAGGCCGGCGCGCCATTGATCCCCTTGAAGGACGCCAGCTTGCGGCGCTTGCCGGTGCCAATCTCCTGCAGGTAGATCTCCGCCGTCTTTTGCTCGAAGGACACGTAGGCAACACGCTGCGCGTCCGGCGACCAGGACGGCGACATCAACGGCTGGGCGGAGGTAAGGATCGTCTGCGGATTGTAACCGTCGGAGTCGGCCACCAGCAGCGTATACGTCCTGTTCTTCGCACTGCCGGAGGTGGTGACATAGGCGATCTGGGTATTGAAGGCCCCGCGGTCGCCGGTGATCTCCTCGTAAATGATGTCACTGATGTGATGCGCCACGCGCCGCAGGTCCGCGCGGCTGGTGGTGAGACTGTAGCCGGCCACCTGGCTGCCGCGCAATACGTCGAACAGCTGGAACTGCACGTCAAACTGCCCGCCGGCGGCCGGATTGATCCGGCCGATGACCAGGTAGTCGACATTGACCATGCGCCAGTTCTTGAACTGCACCGACTCGCCCTCGGTCGGGAACGCCACCAGGTCGCGGTCAGGCAACGCGGCAAAGCGCCCGCTGCGGTTCAGGTCGGCCGAGATGATGGCGGAGATGTTTTCCGGCGCGCTAACCGCCTGGTCCGTCCAGCCGAACGGCACCACGGCAATCGGTACGGCACCCTCCACGCCCTGGGTAATTTCAATGGTCAGCGCAGCCTGTGCAGTGCTACTTGCCAGCAGCAGGAACAATAAAAGTGTTCGAAGATATCTGTTCATTTAAATGTACTACCGTCCTGTAAAGTTGAATCCGCAGATGTAGGAGCGCAGGCATGCGCGAATAAATTCAGCGCCGTTTTCGCGCGTTCCCGCGCTCCTGCACCAACCCGCCCTGATATTCTCATAAAGCCACTACCGTCCTAATGTAGGAGCGCAGGCATGCGCGAATAAATTCAGCGCCGTTTTCGCGCGTTCCCGCGCTCCTGCACCAACCAGCCAGGGTAATCTCATGCCATCAGTCATAAAATTTTAACGCGTTCTAGCGACCCGGGTCGAAGTTGAAATTAATTTCACGAAAATGTTTAAACAATGCTGCATCATCCGGCAGTGGCAGGGGTGAAGCCTTCAGTACGGCGGTTTCCACCGAGCGGTCGAACACACTGTCGCCGCTGCTGCGGACCACGCTGACACTGACCACATCACCGCCCGGTATCAGCCTGACCTTGACCAGGCAGCTCAGACCCGCAGGACTGCCGACCGGTCGCAACCAGTTGCGCTGAATCCTGTCCTGGATATAGGGGATGAATTCAGCCAGTGCACTTTGTGCCCGTGCCCGTTCCTCCTCTGCTGCCAGCTGCGCCTTGAGTGCCGCTTCCGCCTCGCGTTGCCGCGCCTCGGCGGCCTTGCGTTCTGTCTCCGCTTTCTTGCGTGCGACCTCTTCCGCCTTGCGTTTCTTTTCAGCCGCGGCCTTTTTACGTGCCGCCTCTTCCGTCTTGCGCTTCTTTTCCACCGCGGCCTTCTTTTCGGCCGCAATCCGCTCTGTCTCGGCCTTCTGTTGCGCGGCCAGTTCCGCCTGTTTCTTCTGCTTAGCCTCGGCCTGCTTCTCGGCCGCCGCCTTCTCGGCAGCCGCCTTTTCCGCCGCGGCCTTTTTCTGCTCGGCCGCCTCCGCCTTGCGTTGCCTGTCGGCCTCCGCCTGCTTGCGCGCCGCCTCTTCCGCCTTGCGCTGCTCGATCACCTTCAGCTGATCCGTGGTCACCAGCTCGGCCTCGATCGGTGTCTTGACGCCCGGCTTGATCGCCTTCGGCGTCCAGTCCAGGCCAATCATCAGCAGCACCAGCAACACCAGGTGCATCAGCACTGCATAGGTGACCGCCCGTGGATTTTCGCGTATCGCCTTCCACATCGCGCGGCTCAGCTGTCTGGCGGCTCGGTGACCAGACCCACCTTCGGTATGTCCGCCTGCTGCAGCAGGACCAGCGCGCTGATAACCGCGCCGTAATCAACGCTGTGATCACCGCGTATCAGCACCGGCTTGCCCGGCTGGCGGCGCTGTACCGCCGCGATACGCTGCACCAGCGCTTCGCCATCGACCGGCTGCTGCGGGTCATCGCCGATATTCAGGTACAGGTTGCCGCCGGCATCCACGGTCACCACCAGCGGCTCCTGGTCCTTGTCGTCCACCGCCCTGGCATCCGCCTTGGGCAGGTCGACCTGCACGCCCTGGGTCAGCAGCGGTGCGGTGACCATGAAAATCACCAGCATCACCAGCATGACGTCGATGTACGGCACGACGTTGATCTCGGCCATGGGTTTCTTGCGGATGCGCTGGCGTGCCATATCAGCTGTCGTCGGCCCGTCGGCCCGGCGTGGCGTGCGTGGCATGCGACTGCCGCTGCAGGATGGTGGAAAATTCTTCCAGGAAATTGTCGTAGCGGCTGATCAGGCGCTCCACGTCATGCGAATAACGGTTATAGGCAATCACGGCCGGTATGGCGGCAAACAGGCCCATGGCGGTCGCGATCAGCGCCTCGGCGATACCGGGGGCGACCATCGACAGGGTCGCCTGCTGCGCGTTGCCCAGCCCGCGGAATGAATTCATGATGCCCCACACTGTGCCGAACAGGCCGACATAGGGACTGGTCGAACCCACGGTCGCGAGGAAGGACAGATGCGTCTCGAGGTCATCGGTCTCGCGCGACAGCGCCACGCGCATGACACGCTGTGCGCCCTCCACCACGTTGCGTGCATCCGCCCCGACCTGCTTGCGCAGTCGCGCAAACTCGCTGAAGCCGGCCTGGAAGATGCCGGCCATGCCGATCACCTCGCGCGGGTTGTCCGCCACCTCGCGGTACAGCGAGGCCAGGTCACCCCCCGACCAGAACCGGTCCTCGAAATCATCCGCCGCCGTCTGCGCCGCCTTCAGGGCGCTGCGCCGGCGGAATATCATGGTCCACGAGACCATCGACACCGCCAGCAGCAACAGCATGACCATCTGCACGACAAAACTCGCGCCCATGATCAGGTGGGCAAAGGACATGTCAGACGACATCCGTTATCTCCTTGAGAATGAAATCGGGTATCGGGCTCACCCTGAACGTGGAGGCGACCAGGCAGGCCACCTTCACCTGCGCACTGCAGAGGATGTTGCCGGCACCACCTGCGCGCATCACGGTCTGCCCGAATGTCAGACTGGCCCGGCTGTTCGCGAGTATATCCGTACCGATCGTCAGCATGTCATTGAAGCGCGCGGGCGCATGGTAATCGATGTTGACCTGGCGTACAGCAAACAGGATGTCGTGCTCCTCGATCAGGCGGTCCTGCTCGATGCCAAGACTGCGCAGCCATTCCGTGCGCGCACGCTCCATGAAACGCAGGTAGTTTGCGTAATAGACCACGCCGCCGATGTCGGTATCTTCATAATAAACGCGAACCTGCCACTCGAACTGCGCCATTCAATGACCCTTGTTGACCGCCTCCACATTAATAAATTCCCGGTTGCGGGAAAATTCCCGGCAACCTGCGATTTGTTCGTGTTGCACGTCATTGCGCGGAACGCTGGTGACGAGAGTTCGCCCTCGCAACGGCAAACATATCGGAAGTCCCGTGGATATTACCGGAAATGAAAGCAAGGGGGTGTAGCAGATCGACGACAAACCAGTGTCAGTGCGACATGCCATCGCCGCCATCGGCGTCGAACAGCTCCATGGCCTCCGGCATCGACTGTACCGGCGGTTTCAGCCCGCAATGCAGCCACGCATTGCGCGTGGCAACCCGGCCGCGCGGCGTGCGCATGATAAACCCCTGCTGGATCAGGTAGGGTTCGAGCACATCCTCGATGGTGCCGCGCTCCTCGCCGATGGCCGCTGCCAGGTTATCCACGCCAACCGGTCCGCCGGCAAACTTTTCGATAATCGTCATGAGCAGGCGGCGGTCCTGTGTGTCGAATCCCTGGTCATCGACATTCAGCATGGTCATGGCCGCCTGCGCCACGTCCAGGGTAATGCGCCCCTCTGCCTTGACCTCGGCGTAGTCACGCACCCGGCGCAGCAGGCGGTTGGCGATGCGCGGCGTACCGCGCGAACGCTGCGCCAGTTCGAGTGCCCCGTCCGTATCGAGATCGATCGACAGGATCCCGGCCGCACGCTGCAGGATAGACGCCAGGTCGGCCGCGTTGTAGAACTCCAGTCGCTGCACAATGCCGAATCGGTCGCGCAGCGGCGAGGTCAGCAGGCCCGCACGGGTGGTGGCGCCGACCAGCGTGAACGGCGGCAGGTCGAGCTTGATGGAACGGGCCGCGGGACCCTCGCCGATCATGATGTCCAGCTGGAAGTCTTCCAGGGCGGGATAGAGGATCTCCTCGACCACCGGGCTCAGCCGGTGGATCTCGTCGACGAACAGCACGTCGTTCGGTTCGAGGTTGGTCAGCAGCGCCGCCAGGTCGCCGGGCTTGTCCAGCACCGGACCGGACGTATGGCGCAGGTTGGCGCCCATTTCATTGGCGATGATGTGGGCCAGCGTGGTCTTGCCGAGGCCCGGCGGACCGAAGATCAGGGTGTGGTCCAGGGCATCCCCGCGCTGACTCGCGGCCCGGATAAAAATATCCATTTGTTCAGAGACTTGCGCCTGCCCCACGTAGTCCCGCAGGCGCTGCGGCCGGACCGTCCGGTCGAGGACCTCGTCCTCTTTCGAACCTGAGGGTGTTACCAGTCGGTCGACTTCAATCATGGGCCTGTAGTGTCAACGCTATGGCTGCATGAATCAAGAGGACGTTATATCAGATGACTCCCTCCCCCTCAGGGGGAGGGCTGGGGAGAGGGGATCAAATTACGAGGTTCGATATTATCCCCTCTCCCTAACCCTCTCCCGGAGGGAGAGGGGATGCTTTTATTAATTGCGGTGACTGGATTTAATTTTCAGCAGACCTATTGCACCACAGCCTGCAGCGCCTGGCGGATGATCTCTTCCGGGGACAGATCGGCCGCGTTGACCGCGCGCACCATGCGGCTTGCCTCCTGCGGCTTGTAGCCCAGGCCGACCAGCGCGCTGACGGCGTCCTCGACCGGGTTGAGGGGTACGGCCACGGCCGGGTCCACGCTCGGCACACCGGTTGCGGCCGGGTCCTTGTCCAGGCGATCGCGCAGCTCCATGACCAGCCGTTCGGCCGTCTTCTTGCCGATGCCGGGCAGCCGCACCAGCGTATCGATATCGCCCTGCCGGACACATCGCACGAACTGCACCGGCTCCATGCCGGACAGTATCGTCAGTGCCAGGCGGGCACCGACCCCGTTGACCTTGAGAAGATTACGGAACAGCTCCCGGTCGGCCGGCTTGCTGAAGCCATAGAGGGTGTGGGCATCCTCGCGCACCGCCAGGTGGGTATAGAGTGTGACCTCTTCGCCGACTTCCGGCAGGGTGTAGAAGGTCGTCATCGGCGCATCGACCTCGTAGCCGACACCGTGCACGTCCAGCAACAGCTGCGGCGGCTGCTTGTACAGGATGCGCCCGCGCAGCAGGCCGATCATACGGTGGCCTCCCCGTCCGGGTGCCGGCGGGCCTGCAGGCGCCGCTGCGTCTCGCGGTAATGGCCATGGCAGACCGCCACGCCCAGCGCATCGGCCGCGTCACCCGGCGGCGACTGCGGCAGAGACAGCAGCACGCACATCATGTGCTGCACCTGCTCCTTGCTCGCGCCGCCGCGCCCGACCACGGCCTGCTTGATCTGGCGTGCCGCATATTCCTCCACCGTGACACCGGCCTGCACGCCGGCACAGATAGCCGCACCGCGTGCCTGTCCCAGCTTCAGGGCGGAATCGGCGTTCTTGTTCATGAAGACCTGTTCAACGGCCATCTCCTGCGGGCAATACTCGCGTATGACCTGGCTGACCCCGTCGAAGATGATACCCAGCCGCTCGGCCAGCGACTCGCCGCGCGCACGCACGCAACCGCTGGCGATGTAACGGATATGCTGCCCGTCCTGGTCAACGATCCCGTAGCCGGTTACCCGCGAACCCGGATCGATGCCGAGGATGCGGATCATAACGAAGTGTGTGTAGTACCAGTCATGATAAATGCCACCAGTGTATAAGCGTGCAGGGTGCGCTGTGCGCACCATGAATCAACCGCTTGATTTTCATTTCGGTGCGCACAGCGCACCCTACCCCAACTGCCGCATGATTTCTTCGGAAATATCCGCATTGGAATAGACCTCCTGCACGTCGTCGAGGTCTTCCAGTCGCTCCAGCAGACGCACCATTTTCTCGGCGTCGGCCAGTTCCAGCGGCGTGGTGTTGGCCGCACGCATGGTGACTTCGGCCTGCTCGGGTTCCAGTCCGGCCCCTTTCATCGCATCGCGGATATCGATAAACGTCTCCGGCTGCGTCAGCACATCGAACGACCCGTCATCATTGCCGACCACGTCATCCGCACCGGCCTCGAGCGCCGCTTCCATCAGCGCATCCTCGTCACTGCCCTGCGGATAACCGAGGATGCCGGTGCTGGTGAACTGGTAGGCCACCGACCCGTCGGTACCGAGATTGCCGCCGGCCTTGGTAAAGGCGTGCCGCACCTCGGCCACGGTCCGGTTGCGGTTGTCGGTCAGGCAATCGACCATGACGGCCACACCGCCGGGACCGTAGCCCTCGTAGCGCACCTCATCGAAGTTGTCGCCGTCCTGCACCCCCGAGCCGCGCTTGATGGCACGTTCGATGGTGTCCTTGGTCATGTTGCCGCCGAGTGCCTTGTCCACGGCCATGCGCAGGCGCGGATTGGCGGCAGGATCCGGGTCGCCCATGCGGGCGGCCACGGTAATCTCACGAATCAGCTTGGTAAACAGCTTGCCACGCTTGGCATCCTGGGCCCCTTTGCGGTGTTGTATGTTGGCCCATTTACTGTGTCCTGCCATGTCCTGATGTCCTTGTTCAATGCATTGCGGGCATTTTAACACTGCCGGGAAGCCGAGTTATAGCCACGTATTACGGTCATGTGCTGCCGGAAAAACGCCCGTGGTGCAGAAACCGGCAGGTCGCCTGCGCCACTGCATGCGAAACCATCAGGCCCGTATGCGTGGTATCGATCTGCAACGTATCCGTGCAGCCGGCCAGTCGCACCTCGGCCACCGTGACGGTGCCGTCATGGGGGCCGGTGAGACCGCCCAGCACATGGCCGACGCCGACCGGGCGGGTGCCGGCGATGATGCCGAGTTGCTGCTGGCCGTGCCAGTCGCCGCCACCCCGGGCCAGGCGCCCCTCGGCGCCCCGCCCGACCAGCCAGCGTGACAGTTGTCGCCGGTACAGGCGCCGGGCCACCACGCTGCCGTTCACGGGACTGCCCAGCAGGACCACGCGGCCATCGATCAGTGCCGGCTCATCCTGCAGGGCCTGCAGAATCACCAGGCCGCCCAGGCTGTGCCCGACCAGGTGCACAGGTCCGGGCGGTTGCTGTCGCACGGTCTGTGCCAGGGCCTGTGCATTGGCGTGTATGGTTTTGCGCAGGGAGTGATAATTGAACAGTTTCGGCTGTAACGCGCAGTGCTTCAGGCGCTGTGCCAGCGGCCACATCACCAGGCTGGTCATCCACAGGCCGTGCACGAGAATGACACTATCCACCATGCCGCGTCCGATTCATCACCAATTCAGATCGATAAAAACAAACTTGCCACGGAATCCACGGAAGGACACGGAAACAACATAATCGAATCTATAAAAATGCCTTGTCATCCCCGCCCCCGCCTCCGCGGGGACAGGCTCCGGCGGGGATCCAGCGGCAATCCATTGCTCACTGACAAGGACTGGATTCCCGCTTCCGCGGGAATGACAACTAAACACGCCTTGAAGGTACCCTACAATTAATTTTTCCGTGTCCTTCCGTGGATTCCGTGGCAAATATTTTGGTGCGCGTAGCGTACCCTGCAAACCTTGCAAGGCCGGCACAGGGAATCAGGTCTCAACACCCGGCGGCTTGTGCAGGTGGATGCCCAGTTCGATCAGCTGGCCGGTATCCACGGGCGACGGTGCGGAAGTCAGCGGGCAGGCGGCGGTCTGGGTCTTCGGGAAGGCCATCACTTCGCGGATCGAGGCAGCGCCGGTCATCAGCATCACCAGCCGGTCGAGACCGAAGGCGATGCCGCCATGCGGCGGGCAGCCGTACTTGAGTGCGTCCAGCAGGAAACCGAACTTGTTGCGCGCCTCGTCCTCCTCGATGCCCAGCAGCTTCAGCACGGCCTGCTGCATGTCCGCGTGGTGGATACGGATGGAGCCACCGCCCAGCTCGGTGCCGTTCAGCACCATGTCATAGGCACGCGAAAGCGTTTCACCGGGGTTGTCAATGAGTTGGGCCGCATCATCGGTATTGGGCGCAGTGAACGGGTGATGCAGGGCCATCCAGCGGCCGGACTTCTCGTCGCGCTCGAACATCGGGAAGTCCACGATCCATACCGGTTTCCAGTCACCCGCGAGCATATCCCGGTCATGCCCGAGACGAACACGCAGCGCACCCAGCGACTCGTTGACCACCCGGACCCGGTCGGCCCCGAAGAACACCAGGTCGCCGTCCTCGATTGCGGTGCGCTCGACGATGGCGGCAATCACCTCGTCCGGCAGGAATTTCAGGATCGGCGATTGCAGGCCGTCGCGGCCCGCTGCCACCTCGTTCACCTTGATATAGGCCAGCCCCCGGGCACCGTACTTGCCGACATATTTCGTGTAGTCGTCGATCTCCTTGCGGCTGAGCCCGCCGCCGCCCGGTACGCGCAGCGCGGCCACGCGCCCGCCCGGGTCCTGTGCCGGCCCGGAAAAGACCTTGAACTCGACGTCCTGCATGACGTCGCCGAGATCGACCAGTTCCAGCGGTATACGCAGGTCCGGCCGGTCCGTACCGAAGCGCTGCATGGCCTCGGCATAGGACATATGCGGGAACGGGTCCGGCAGCGACACGCCGAGGATGTCACGGAACAGCTCGCGCACCATGGTTTCCGTGATCGACATGATCTGCCCTTCCGACATGAACGAGGTCTCGATATCCAGCTGGGTGAATTCCGGCTGACGGTCGGCGCGCAGGTCCTCGTCGCGGAAACAGCGCGCGATCTGGTAGTAGCGGTCCATGCCGCTCATCATCAACAACTGCTTGAATAGCTGCGGCGACTGCGGCAGGGCGAAGAATTCGCCCGGGTGGGTGCGGCTCGGCACCAGGTAATCGCGTGCACCTTCCGGCGTCGAGCGCGTCAGCACCGGCGTTTCGACGTCGATGAATCCCTGTCCATCGAGAAAGGTGCGCATGGCATGGGTGATACGCGCGCGCAGCCGGATCTTCTCCTGCATCTCCGGCCGGCGCAGGTCGATGTAGCGGAAACGCAGCCGCGTCTCCTCGCCGATATCGGTGTCTTCCAGCTGGAACGGCGGCGTCTCGGCCGAGTTCAGCACGGTCAGTTCCAGGCCCAGCACCTCGACCTCGCCGGTTTTCATGTCCGGATTCTCCGTACCGGGCGGACGGCGGCGCACACGCCCCCTGACCTGCAGGACAAACTCGTTACGGATGCGCTCCGCCGTGGCGAAGGTCTCTTCCGTATCCGGGTCGAAGACTACCTGCAGCAGCCCCTTGTGATCGCGCAGGTCAACAAAGATCACGCCGCCATGATCGCGGCGGCGGTGTACCCAGCCGCACAGGGTCACGTGCTGGTCGAGATGGTCGGTGGTTACATCGCCGCAATAGAGGCTGCGCATAATTCAGTTTCCGGTTGCAGTTTGAATATCAGTGTCGGAGTCGGCCCGTCTGCCGGCAGGCCGGTCAGCCGGAGTCACCCGTTTTTTTCGGCTTCGGGGTACTGCCCGACGCCGCCTTCGCGTCAGAATCCTTGCCGGCCTTCTTGTCGCCCTGGTCAACATTTTTCTTGTTGCCGGTCTTGAAGTCGGTCTCGTACCAGCCGCCGCCCTTGAGGCGAAAGGCCGCCGCCGACACCAGCTTCTTCAGGGCCGGCTTGCCGCAGGCCGGGCACTCGCTCAGCGGCGCATCGCTGATGCGCTGCAGGGTTTCGAAGACGTGTCCACATTCTCCGCATTCATACTCGTAGATCGGCATACCGGAAATACCAGGCAGTGGGAAAAAGAGCGCATTATACAGGCCCGGCGCGCCATGATAACAGCCGTAACGGTACCGGTAGTGCGGATATTCTGTGACAATACGGCTGGTCATCCGCAATCGATCCCGTCCATGCACACACGCCCCACCCACATGCCCGGCACGGCCGGCAGCGACATCCGCACCCTGCGGGCGCTGGCGCCGTTCCTGTGGGACTACCGGGGGCGGGTGCTGCTGGCGCTGGCCTGCCTGGTGCTGGCCAAGGTCGCCAACGTGGGCATCCCGCTGGTCCTGAAGGACATCGTCGACCGGCTGGACGCGGACGGGGCCACCCTGCTGGTGCTGCCGCTGTCACTGCTGCTGGTATACGGCATCCTGCGCCTGGCCAGCTCGCTTTTCACCGAGCTGCGCGACGCGGTGTTCGCCAGGGTGCGGCACGGTGCAATGCGCAAGGTATCGCTGCGGGTGCTCGAACACCTGCACCGGCTGTCGTTGCGCTACCACCTGGAGCGCAAGACCGGCGGGCTGTCGCGTGACATCGACCGTGGCACCCGCAGTGTCAGCTCGCTGATGAACTACATGGTGTTCAGCATCCTGCCCACGCTGGTGGAGATCCTGATGATCGCCGGCATCCTGCTGACACGCTACGAAGTATGGTTCGCGGTGGTTACGTTCGTCTCTGTCGTTGTCTACATCGTCTTTACCATGGTGGTCACAGAGTGGCGCATGAAATACCGCGTGACCATGAACGCCTTCGACTCGAAGGCCAACACGCAGGCGATCGACAGCCTGCTGAACTACGAAACCGTCAAGTATTTCGGCAACGAACGCTACGAGCTGCGGCGCTACGACGACAGCCTGCAGGGCTGGGAAGCCGCGGCGGTCAAGAGCCAGACATCGCTGTCGGCACTGAATGTCGGCCAGGCCGCGATCATCGCCATGGGTGTCACGCTGATCATGATCCTGGCCGCGCAGGGCGTAGTCGACGGCACCATGACACTCGGTGACCTGGTGCTGGTCAACGCCTTCCTGCTGCAGCTGTTCATACCGCTCAACTTTCTCGGCATCGTCTACAGCCAGCTCAAGCACTCGCTTGCCGACATGTCACTGATGTTCGACGTCCTCAACCGTGATCCGGAAATTGCCGACCGGGCGGGCGTGCCCGACCTCGATCCGGGTAATGCCGAGATACGCTTCGAGCACGTATCATTTGCCTACGAGCCGGACCGCCCGATCCTGCACGACATCTCGTTCACCATCCGCCCCGGCGAGAAGGTCGCCGTGGTCGGCCCGAGCGGCGCCGGCAAGTCCACGCTGGCACGGCTGCTGTTCCGCTTTTACGACATCCCGGGCGGGCGCATCCTGATCAATGGCCAGGACATCAGCCAGGTCACGCAGGACAGCCTGCGGCGCGCCATCGGCATCGTGCCGCAGGACACCGTGCTGTTCAACGAGTCCCTGCTGTACAACATCGCCTATGCGCGGCCCGACGCCACACAGGCAGAGATCGAGCAGGCGGCAAGGCTGGCGAACATCCACGGCTTCATCGCCGGCCTGCCGGAAGGCTACGCTACCGTGGTCGGCGAGCGCGGCCTGAAACTCTCGGGTGGCGAGAAGCAGCGCGTGGCGATTGCACGCGCCATTCTGAAGGACCCGCGCATCCTGATATTCGACGAGGCCACCTCCAGCCTCGATTCCCGTTCCGAGCAGGTCATTCTGGAGGCACTGCGCGAGGCGGCCGCGCACCACACCAGCCTGGTCATCGCGCACCGCCTGTCGACCATCGTGGATGCAGACCGCATCCTGGTCATGGAGAACGGGCGGATCGTCGAGTCCGGCGTACACCAGGCCCTGCTGGAGCAGCAGGGCACCTATGCGCGGTTATGGATGCTGCAGCAGGAAGAACGGAAGCTCGAACATAACGCGGAGGATTAGTCCGGCACCACGCATGGTGCTGTTGCCGGGGGTATCCGGGTGTCGCGGAGTACCCGGATACGCGTGACCAACCATACCCGCGACGTACACGGAGGTACCCGTGCTGCAAGAGGGCAGGATGCCCGCAGCGACCATCCATGCAGGCAAAAAAGAACCCGCCATGCGGCGGGTCCCGGTTTGCATCGATTGTCCGGCGGATCAAAGATTCAGGCGAATGCCCAGGAAGACACCGGCCTCCTCGGATTCATTGAAGTAGTTGACATTGCCGCTGAGGTGGAATTTCTTCTTCAGCTTGATCACGGTACCGACTTCGAAACCGTATTCCTCGTCATCTGTCACGCCGAGTACGGAGGTATAGTTCATGTGCCGGAACGAAGCGGTCGCATTCAGTTCGGCCTTTTTGGTGAGCATGCCGCGCACCCCCAGGTCGGCCTGGTAGCCTTCATCTGCCTCGCTCGGGATCCCGCCCGAATATTCCTGGTCGATATAACTGACCACACCCAGCACATCGACGTTATCGGTCACCGACATATGGCCACCAATACCGATATTGAACCGGTCTGCGTCGATATCGGAAACCGATGAGACATCGATAACCTTTCGCGCATAACCCATCTTGAGGAAAATATGTTCTGTTGCGCCATATGAAATATTGACCCGCCCGCCGTAACCGTCATAGTTATCGGCATCGAAGTATATATAGCCAATTTCGGCATAGGTGTAAGACGGACCCTTTGCGAACGAGTGCGGTGCAACCATTGCCAGCCCCGCTGCGGATACGATGGCAATCAAATGCTTGGCTTTCATGAATCCCCTCCTGATTATTAATGACCACCTGTCTCCGGCGGGTACTGCTGCGATCAGGGAGGGGATACTATGTAATGGCGGGGCGCTGCACAAGTACCCGGCCAATTGCCGGCAGGCCTGAACGCAAGCGCGCCGCACCGACACACAACCAAGACCGGGTGTGCTTTATTGTTTAATATCATTGTTTTGTGGAACGCTCAGCAGGCGATACAGAGATGGACAAGCGCTCGATACTGATTACCGGCTGCTCATCCGGCATCGGCTACTGTGTTGCCCGCGGCCTCCGCGAGCGCGGTTACCGCGTGTTTGCCACGGCGCGTAAGCACAGCGACGTCGAGCGCCTCGCCGCGGAAGGTCTGGAAAGCCTGCCACTGGACCTCGACGACTCCGCCTCCATTGCGGCCGCCATGACGGAGATTCTCGAGCGTACCGGCAACCGCCTCGATGCGGTGTTCCACAACGGCGCCTACAGCCAGCCGGGCGCCGTGGAGGACCTGCGGCGGGATGTCCTGCGCAGGCAGTTCGAGACCAACCTGTTCGGCTGGCATGAGCTCAACAACCGGGTGCTGCCGGTCATGCGCAGGCAGGGGCATGGCCGGATCATCTACAACAGTTCCATCCTGGGTTTCACCGCCATGCGCTTTCGGGGCGCGTACAACGCCAGCAAGTTCGCGCTCGAGGGTCTGGTGGACACCCTGCGGCTGGAATTGCGCGGTACGGACATCCATGTCTCGCTGATCGAGCCGGGGCCGATCACCAGCCGCATCCGGCAAAATGCCTGGGCCGCCTACCAGGCCAATATCGATCCGGCCAACAGCGCCCACCGCGAGACCTACCGCCGGCTGGAGGTCCGCCTGCAGCAGGAAGGCGCGGTCGTGCCCTTTACACTGGGACCGGAGGCGGTGCTGAAACGTGTCATCCATGCACTGGAAAGCCGGCGGCCGAAAGACCGTTACTACGTGACGTTCCCGACCTACCTGTTTGCCTTCCTCAAGCGCATCCTGCCCGGGCGGCTGCTCGATCGACTGCTGGCACGCGCCGGCGGGTAGATTCAGATGAGAAAAAAACGCCTCGCGCAAAGCCGCCAAGACGCAAAGAAAACAAAAATCACCACAGAGGACACAGAGAACACAGAGGACACAGAGAACACAGAGGACACAGAAAATAAAAATAGCCCGTCATTCCCGCGCAGGCGGGAATCCAGTGGCAAACATGTAACTTCGCGCCCTGATGATTGCTTACGATAGAACAGTGCACTGCAACCACAGGCTGATC
>Ga0265303_10000412_pt1 | contig 23916 bp, 20 predicted proteins | sample Helome_2_FD_192494 | JGI IMG/M metagenome (GOLD analysis project Ga0265303, IMG submission 192494) | Marine sediment microbial communities from subtidal zone of North Sea - Hel_20160317 (Illumina Assembly) | ecosystem: Environmental > Aquatic > Marine > Subtidal zone > Sediment ... | reverse complement strand
GCCAGAGTACGACTCCCCGTACTATTCGGGCATCAATCCCTACACGCTGGGCTTCGCTGTCTTTTCGGATATCCGGCGCGTCTGTGAAAACCCGACCGAAGAGGACAAGCGACTCTGCCCCGAGTATGCAGGCGCCGATTGGCTCGATACCGTGCATCACGCAATGGCCAACTACAAGGATGAGAGTTTCATCCTGCAATACCTGACGCCGCAAGTGATTCGCGACCTCAAGCTGTTTGCCATCATGGATGACGATGCCGACAGCGCGATCAGCGTCACGGCGATCCACGATGATTACGGTTACCGGAAACTGCGGGAAGAGCTGGCGGACCAGCACAATCTCAGCAAGCAGGAGGCCGATATCCAGGTATGGGAGGTGGCGCTGCGCGGCGATCGTTCGATGACCTTGCGCCACAATCAGCGCGATCGAATTCCGCTCGACGACGACGATACCAAGGAAACGCTGAAGCACCTGCACCACCTGTGGCGGTTCGACGTGCACCTCGAGTCTCAACGCGGTGAGAATTTACATCGCGTTTACCATTGCACCGACGAGAAGGTCTGGATTGACGCGGAATCAGGCAGCGAGACTGACTGATCCGAAGTCCGAGACTGTCTCCAGCCCTTGTAGTTCAGCCCGTCACTTTGGTGCAGTCGGAAAGACCGAGGCGCTTCACCTTTTCAGTCAGGGTTGTTCGGCCAATTTGCAGGAGGGATGCCGCCTGGGTGATCGTGCCGTCGCAGTGGCTCAAAGCCTGACGAATAAGTGCGGCCTCTGTCGACTTGAGATAGTCACGGAGATTCAGACCGCGTTCGCACAACAGTCGTGGCGCAATGTCCGGGTCTGGAAGCAGGTGAGTTTCATACGCGATGTTGGCCTCGGAACTCGAGGGATAGCGGTACTTCGCAGGTAGATCCTCGACGTCGGCGATGCCGTCCGGGTGAATAACGGCCAGGCGTTCGACGAGGTTGGCCAGTTCTCGCACATTGCCGGGCCAGTCATGCGCCTTAAGCTTGTCGATGACCGCCGGCGTCAACTCAACCCTGATTCCGTTTTCGCGTTCGAGTCGATGGGATAGCTCAATGACGAGCAAGCCGATATCGCTCTTCCTCTGGCGCAGCGGCGGCACACTCAAAGGTATGACGTTGAGTCGATAGTAAAGGTCTTCGCGAAACGTGCCGTCCACGACCGACTTTTCCAGATCGCGGTGAGTTGCGGCAATGAGTCTCGCCGTCATCGGAATTGCCGTGTTGCAGCCTACGCGGTAGACCACACGCTCTTCAAGTACCCTTAGCATTTTCACTTGTAATGCTGGTGACATATCCCCGATTTCGTCGAGGAACAAGGTGCCGTCGGTGGCAAAAACGAAGCGTCCGTCTCGATCGGTCGTTGCACCAGTAAACGCGCCTTTCTTGTGGCCGAAGAGCTCACTTTCCAACAGGTCCGGAGGGATTGCCGAACAGTTGATGGGGACAAACCTTCCTTCACGCTGCCCCGAAAGATAGTGAATATTACGTGCAACGATTTCTTTGCCCGATCCCGTTTCCCCCGATATCAGCACATTGGATCGCGATGGTGCGACCTTGACGATCAGCTCACGCATGCGCCGCACCGCGGGACTTTCGCCAACGAGTCCGCGGTACAGAAGCGTTGGTTCTTTTTCAGCGTCTTTGCTCAATGCGTCTGGATCCATCCTGATGGCAGCATTTGAGCAGGTTATGCGTCAACACGGACGTGCGGGTTGACGCAGTTGGCAGCGAATATCGTGACGCCTGTCACATAACGCGGCTGTCAAATTGTCAGTCGTGCCTGGCCAGCGCCGGCGTGAATATCTCTGTTGCTTGCGCAGGCTTGGCATCTTCCGCAGTGGCTGCTTCCAGTTTCCTGATGCGGTAGTCGTCGAGCCATTTGACGATGGCTTCGAGCTGCTCCATGTCGTTTTTCACGAGGTAGGCTGGCATGTCGCAAATGCCGATGCCATGCGCAGCCGCGTGCACAAAAACCTGGCTGTCGCGCAGCTTCGCGACAACCGGAATTTCCAGGCTTGTCAGGAAGCGCATGAGCATGCGGAAGCTGATCGTGTTCTTGCGCGTACGGTTGGCAACGATCGCGAGATTGCGCTTGCGACGATCGAATTGTGCGACGAGCAGCAGGTTGGCGATGAAGCGCGCGGCCGAATAGATATCGATTTCCGACGGTGTGATCGGAATCAGGATGCTATCGGCGTCGTAGGTCTGGTAGTAGAGCTGGTTCTCGGGGATAGCCGCCGGAAGGTCGACGATCATCTGCCGGGAGCCGGGCCAGGCGTGTAGCTCGCTGCCTTTTCCGGTTTCCGTGCAGTGCTCATGTGCCGCGGTGCCGTAGACTTTCGGCCGTTGTGGAGAGCGATTGTCGAGCCAGCGCATGCTATAGCCGAGCGGGTCGCAGTCTATGAGAGTGGGTGGTGGGCCGCGTCTCGCGAAGTAACTGGCGAGATTTGTCGCGAGTGTGGTCTTTCCCGAGCCGCCTTTCGGGTTCAGGATGACAATCTTGTGGAGATTGCCTCGATCAGGGTTGATTTCCATGGTGAATGGCCGGTTGCCCCTCCTTTTCAGTGCTTGCTGAATGGTGTGACAAACCGCCCGAGCGGAATTCGAGTCCTTTCCACGCCCAAGCGGAATAACACGAACTGCGACAATAGTACGCCAAAAGACCGGCGCAACGGTGATTTGTACCTGAAAGGTACAAAAAAAACCATATATGATCAGTAATGCCTATTTATGGCTTATCCTGACTCAGGAAGCGTTTTTCCAGGAATCGGGAACGCGAATGGCAATGACTTCGCCTTCGGCTGTCAGGACGCCGTCCGAGTAGACGAGTGTCCGGACAAGGGTTTTCTTTTCGCCGCATTCCGCGATTGTCGAGCGCAGTTCGATTGCCTTGTCGATCAGCGTCGGGGCCAGGTAATTGACCGTGAGCCTTCCCGTGACACACCAGATCTCGGGCGCCGCGCCCACGTCGCGGCCCTCGAGCCGATAGTAGTTCGAAAGCGCCGTGCCGACGCTGTGGCAATCGATCAGGCTGGCTATGGTGCCGCCATAGACATAGTGCTCGGGCCCGGCGCATTGCTCGGGCCGAGGTTGATAACGGCAAACGCACTCATCGTCGTGCCAGTGGCTCTTGATTTGCAAGCCCTTGTCATTGTCCGCGCCGCAACCGTAGCAATGGTTGTTGGGCAAACGGTCCTGAACGGCCGTCATCCCACATTGCTCCTGGCCGAGACAGCGATGCCCATGCCGAGCCATGCGGCGACAATAATGCCGGCGATGCCGAGGATCGAGAACCAGGCAGGGTGCGGGATCATGATCAGATTCGCCGCCGTTGCGAGGAGCATGAGACCGGCGATGATCATCACGTAGATCAATGGGCTGGCGTCTCCGATTCTGCAGGCCGTCACAGTACCGCCCAGGGTACCCAGGAACCAGGCGCCCGCGACGAACAGCAACGCGCCGAGCGGTAGCGTGTCGATATAAGCTCGCATCGCTTCCTTGTCGGCAAAGTTCAGATCCGGGGGCGGCGGATAAACGCCGTGGCCGATCTTCTCGACGAGCCATACCATGAAAAATGCGACGATGACACCGGCGACGCCGGCTCCAATGTTCTTTCCCATCACTTTCTCCCGATCTTGTTTCTTGTTCTAGGGGGCCTGGTTTCTTGCCTCGAGCGCGGCCTGGATGCGTGCCGCGAGTGCTTTCGCTTCGGCGGCAACTCGCTCCGTTTCTATCGTGAGCATCTGTCTTTCTTTCATGAGTAGCCTGCCATCGACGACGACCGACGCGACATCCTGTTCATCCGTAACGTAGACGAGGTGCGAAATGACATCGTAAGTCGGCACGTGGTGCACGTCCTCGAAAGCTACCTGGATCAGGTCCGCTCGTTTGCCGACCTCAAGCGATCCAACACTATCACCGAGCCCAGCCGCAATGGCGCCCCCGCGGGTCGCCATCGTAAGCACGGTCGTTGCGGACATGACCTCAGGATCCATGCGGTCCACTTTCTGCAGGAATGAAGCCAGGCGCATCTCTTCCCACAAGTCCAGGTCATTGTTGCTGGCCGCACCATCTGTACCAATGCCGACATTGACACCTGCGGCCAGCATCTCGGTCACGGGCGAGATGCCGGAAGCGATCTTCATGTTGGACGTGGGATTGTGAACGACGCCCACGTCACGGGCGGCAAGCACCGCGATCTCTTCCTTGCTTGGCCAGACGACGTGCGCGGCGATCGTGGGTACGTCGAAAAAGTCGATGGACTCGTACAGCAGGATGCTGGTCATGCCGTAGGTATCTTGCGAGTACTGCAATTCGAAGGGCGACTCCGAAACGTGGATGCTAACCGGTACGCCGAGCTCGAGTGCCGCCTTGCGCGTCGCGGCCAGCTGTTCGGCGTTCAGCGTGTAGTTGGCGTGCGGCCCGAAAATCGGCGTGATGCGGCTATTGCGGTCTTTCCAGCGTTCAATAAATCCGATGCCTTTCGCAATAGAATCATCGGCGTTTTCGGCATCGGGGCTGCGTTGGTCGATGACCGTAGCCGATATCAACGCGCGCATGCCGCAGCTTTCGACGACTTCGGCAATCGTATCGGGGAAGTAATACATGTCGACGAATGTCGTGGTGCCGCCACGGATCATCTCCCAGCAAGCCAGCTCCGTGCCGATGCGCACGAATTCCGGGTCGACGAATTCGACTTCTGCCGGGAAGATGTAATTGTTGAGCCAGTCCATAAGCGAAAGGTCATCGGCAACACCACGCAGCAATGTCATCGCCGCGTGCGAGTGGCCATTGATCAGGCCCGGCATCACGATGCGGCTGCCTCCGTCGAGCACCTCGACGGCCTCGTACTCGGACTCGATCTCGGCGGCCGGGCCGAGTGCCAGGATCAGGCCTTCATCAACAGCGACGGCACCCTGTTCGTAGACAGTGCCCGACGCGTCCATTGTGACGATGTAGTCGCCCTTGACGATCAGGTCGATGCGGTCGTCGTCGACGGTCGCTGCAGGCCCGGTCTTCGGGCCGCAGGAAGCGAGTGAGACTACGAAAAATAGCGTTATCGAACAGCGAGTTGCGAGCGTCATCGTGCCACCTTTTTGGCCTATTGTAGCATCGCGATGGTGCCTCCCCGGGCAAAAAAAGAGCCGGTCAGGGACCGGCTCTTCTGTCTCGCATGCCTGATCTCTGGATCAGAAGCGCTTCGTCAGGCGGGCGCCAAATTCGCTGGCGTCGTTATTCAGCATGATCAGCACGTAGTCACCCGTGTTCAGGCGAGCGTTATCGTACTCTTCGTCCGTAACGTTGCGCCCGTAGATCGCAGCCGACCAGCTCTCGTCGGGCGAATGGTAGGCAATGTCGAAATTGACCAGGCTGCGGCTGTCGATTTCGGTAAACCGGCCCGGGTCGGAACTCGGCTCGCCGTACATCTCGTCACGATACGAGTAATCCGCGCGCAGTACGACTTCGCCGCCGCCACTCATCGGGAAGCGTGCTTCGGGGCTGATCGAGATCGTCAATTCCGGAGTGAGCGGGGCGACCGGGCTAATGGTCTCATCGTTCAATACCTGGTCATCCACCTCGACGTCGATGTAGCCGAGGGTGGCATGGAACAGGAAGTTGTCGGTCAGGAACAGCGTGTTCTCCCACTCGAAGCCCGTCGAGTCCTGCTCGACGATGACGTTGCCCGTATTGAAGCCGCCGCCCGTCGTTGAGCTGATCTGGTAGGGCAGGTCCTCGTAATTGGTGAAGAACACCGTGGCAGCCATCTGGAACCCGTCAAACGGCTGTCCCTTGATGCCGACTTCGAAGTTGGTCGCCGTGATGTTGTCGCTGGCCTCGAGGCAACCGACAACCGTGCCGCCGAACAGGCAGAATGGCCGTGCGGGGAACTGCCCCGACTGGTAGCCGCTTTGAATCGTGCCATACACATTCATGCCGCCACTCAACGTGTAATTGGCTGCGAGTTCCCAGCTGATTTCATCGAAGTCTTCGGATGCAGTGAAGGGACCGGTACTCACGTCCGCGATAACGTCCTTGTCGTCCTCCGTGTAGCGAAGACCGCCGGAAATGCGGAGGTTGTCGCTCACGTTGTAACCGACATTGCCGAAAATGGCGATGCTATCGACTTCCTGGTCAAGAAAGAAAGTGCCCGGGAATGTCTGGAACGTCGTCGGGTCCTGGTTGTTAGTGCCTTGTTCCTCGAAGTAATAGACGCCTGAGACAAAGTCCCAGTCTCCCATGTCGCCATTTAGCTGAACCTCGATCGAGGTCTGGTCCGCATCGCCGATCTCCGGGAACGACAGGTAATCATCGAAAAAGCCGTCATCGTCGAGGCCGGACTTGTATTCTGACGAGCGGTGGCTGGCAATGACCTTGGTGGCCAGCGTGTCGCTGAATGCATAGTCGGCCGTCGCCGAAACGCCCCAGGCTTCGTTAGTGACGATCGCCTGGCTCGCCTGACCCGTGTTGTTGTCGTAGGGATCGTCGGCGAGATCGGAATTGCGGTAGCCAGCGCCGTATACAGCGCCGTTCGGCAGTTCGTCGATCAACGTCGTGTAAGGACGTAATCCACCTTCGCCATCATTGGCATCAGCCGTGACGACGAGAGAAAAATCATCATTGGGCTCGTATCGCAGTGCAAGGCGAGCATAAACTTCCTGCATCTCGCCGACCTCTTTGCCTGCGTTCGGCAGGTTTAAGAAGTCGCCGATGCCGTCACGGTTCTTGTAGCCACCCGTGACCGAAACCGCGAGCTCATCCGACAGCGCCATGTCTCCGTAGAAGTCACCATTCAGGCGGCCACGGCTGCCAATTTCAACGCTGACCTTGGCACCCGGGTCGGACCCCGGCGTCTTCGTAATGATGTTGATAGCGCCACCGATCGAATTGCGGCCGTACAGGGTGCCCTGTGGTCCGCGAAGTACTTCAACACGCTCGAGGTTGGAAAGACTCCAGTTCTGGCCGACCTGCCTGCCCAGATAAACGCCATCGACGTAAACGCTGACACCGGGATCAGTCGTGATCAGGTGGTCCTGGAGGCCGATGCCGCGAATGAACGCGTTCGCTGATGAGTTGTGGCCCGCCGAAAACTGCGTGATGTTGAGGTTTGGCACGAACTTGCCAATGTCGACGATGTCGACGATGCCCTGCTTGGCGAGATTCTCGCCTTCGAAGGCGCTGACGGCGATAGGCACCTCATAGATGCTCTGCTCTCGCTTGGCGGCCGTCACCGTGATCTCCTCGATCAAAGAGTCTTCCTGCGCGACAGCCAAAGGCGCCGCAGAGCATAGTAAGGCCGTCGATACGGCGCATACCAATCCTGTGTTTTTGTTCACTGTGATTTCTCCCCCGAGAAAGTTAGAAGATTGTAAAAAGCCTGCTAGCAGGCATTTCTTAGGTGCACGAAGTATAGCGGAACAAGTGGCTTGTTTGCGATGTGGACGTGCTCTAAGGTGTTCCTCCATGGGACACAATCAGGACAATATCGGTTCCATTCCGAGTTACTCGGCGCCGCCCCGTGGTCGCCTGACGACGGAGATGGTCGCTGAATTCAAGGAAGCAGGAGCGTTGGTCCTGCGTGACTTTGTCAGCGTAGCCGATTGCGACAAACTGCGTTCGAGAGCCGGGCAGCTCGTCGACGAATTCGATCCCGGCGCTGTACGTAGCGTATTTTCGACGACGGGCCAGCAGCAGCTCGATGACAGCTATTTCATCGAATCCGGCGACAAAATTCGCTTTTTCCTCGAAGACGATGCGTTCGATGACGAAGGAAAGCTGCGCCAGGGCAAGGAGCACAGCCTGAACAAGATGGGCCATGCCATGCATGACCTGGATCCCGTGTTCGACGAATTCTCGCGTCGCGCGGAACTCGCTGAGGTGGCGCGCCACATTGGCTTCACCGATCCTGTCATCCTGCAGTCGATGTACATTTTCAAGCCACCGAATATCGGTGGCGAAGTTGTGTGCCACCAGGATTCGACATATATCTACACGGAGCCGGAATCCTGCGTAGGCTTCTGGTTCGCCCTCGAAGACGCCACGCTGGAAAACGGTTGCATGCAGTTCATTCCCGGCGCTCACAAGTTGCCGCTGAAAAAACGCAACTACCGTGCCGCCGACGGCAGGCTCGTTACCGAGACGATCGACGACACACCGTGGCCCGAGGACAGGAAAGTCCCGTGCGAGGCGAAAGCCGGCACACTCGTTATCTTCGACGGCCGGGCGCCGCACCTTAGTGCCGCGAATCGATCTCCGAAATCCCGGCATGCCTATACGCTTCACGTGATCGACAGAGCTTGCCATTACCCGGCCAGCAACTGGTTGCAGCGGCGCGACGATCTGCCATTGCGTGGCTTCGAATAGGGGGCGCCATGCTGTTCACTGACGTAATTCGAACCAAGCGTGACGGCGGGGAGCTGTCGCAAGAGCAGATCGAGTATTTCGTCAACGGGCTTTCGGACGAGAGCCTGCCCGCGGAACAGGTGTCCGCGCTGGCGATGGCTTTGTTCCTGAATTCGATGAGTTTCGACGAGGCGAGCAAATTGACGCTCGCGATGGCGAACTCGGGAGAGGTGCTCGACTGGTCGGGCGAGGGGCTTGACGGTCCCGTTGTCGACAAGCATTCGACGGGTGGCGTTGGCGACAAGGTCAGCTTCCTGCTTGCCCCTATTGCGGCCGCCTGTGGCTGCTATGTGCCGATGATTTCCGGTCGCGGGCTCGGCCACACGGGCGGTACGACGGACAAGGCCGAATGTATCCCGGGCTACCAGGCGACGCCGGACTTCAGCCTGTTTCGAAAAACGGTGCGTGAGGTCGGTTGCGCGATCATCGGGCAGACGGCTGACCTGGCGCCTGCCGACCGGCGCTTCTATTCGATCCGCGACGTCACGGGCACGGTCGAGTCGGTGCCGCTGATTACAGCGTCCATCCTGTCCAAGAAGATTGCCGCGGGTCTCGATGGGCTGGTCATGGACGTCAAGGTCGGTACGGGCGCGTTCATGGAGTCGCAGGAGCGTGCCGCGGAACTTGCACGCAGTATTATTGGCACGGCCGCGAAGGCCGGCCTGAGAACACATGCCATCATCACGGACATGAACGAGGTGCTTGGCACGACGGCCGGTAACGCGCTCGAGATCGCTGAGTCGATGCAGTTCCTGCGCAATGAAGAGCGTGACTCGCGACTGGACGATGTGACGCTCTCGTTGTGCGCTGAAATGCTCGTTGTCGGCGGTATCGAAAGCGACCGCGACAAGGCGCGCGGCTTGTGCGACGACTCTGTAACGAGTGGGCGCGCCGCCGAGGTATTCGGGCGCATGGTAACGGCGATGGGCGGGCCGGCTGATTTTGTCGAGAATTTCGACTCTCACCTCGCGAAAGCCCCGGTCGTGCGGGCGGTGTATGGCGAAGGCTGTGTTGCCACCGTGAATACGCGTGCCATCGGCAATGCCATCATCGAGCTGGGCGGCGGGCGTCGCCAGGTTGGCGAGGCGCTCGACCATGCCGTGGGATTCAGCGACATCGCGAGCGCGGGCACCGAGCTCGACGACAATACGCCGCTGGCCGTCATACATGCGGCGAGCGAAACGGACGCGGAGCAGGCTGAGCGGAACCTGCGCGGTGCGTATGAACTGGATGCCGGCCCACCCGTAACCCGCCCCGTTATTTGCGAGATTTTGGCGGGCTAGCCTGCACCGATGCGGTAGACTAGGCGATCGAACAAGAAGAAATCGCCCGGGGGAAGCATGTCCAATCTCATCGGAATCGTCGGCATCGCTGTGATACTCCTCATAGCGTTCGGGTTCTCGAGTAACCGAAAGGCCATCAACTTACGCGTCGTTGGTGCGGCATTCGCGCTGCAGGTAGTCGTGGCGACTATCGTCCTTTATTGGAACCGCGGGCGAGCTGGCATCGAGTGGCTGAGCAACGGCGTCATGGCCGTCATCAATTATTCCAAAGCCGGCATCGACATGGTGTTTGGTCCGCTTGCTGACGTCGACGTCGTCGGTTTCAGTTTTGCGGTCAACGTGCTGCCGATCATCATCTTCTTCTCGGCATTGATGTCGGTGCTGTATTACCTGCGTGTCATGGAGTGGGTCGTCAAGCTCGTCGGCGGTTTCCTGCACAAGGTCATCGGCACGGGAGCCGTCGAATCGATGAATGCGGCCGCCAACGTATTTGTCGGACAGACCGAAGCGCCGCTCGCTGTGCGGCCCTATCTGAAGGGACTGACCGAGCCGCAGATGTTTGCGGTCATGGTGTCGGGCCTGGCATCGATTGCCGGCACGGTACTTGCCGGGTACGCAATGATGGGCGCCGAGCTCAAGTATCTCCTGGCCGCGGCATTCATGGCCGCGCCGGGCGGGTTGCTCATGGCGAAGATCATCATGCCCGATGACCAGGTCATCAAGTCGAGCGAGCACGAGAAACTCGTCATGGAAAGAAGCGAGCACAAGAACGTGATACTCGCTGCCGCGTCGGGTACCACTGACGGTCTGCGACTGGCGGCGAATATCGGCGCCATGCTCGTCGCTTTCGTCGCGCTGATCGCCTTATTCAATGGCATCGTCGGCGGGATCTTTAGCCTTTTCGGCATAGACGGAGTTACATTGCAGCTGATCCTGGGCAAGGTATTTCGCTACCTGATGTTCTTGCTCAGTGTCCCGTGGGCCGAGGCCGAAGCGGCTGGCGCATTATTCGGCGAGAAGCTGATTCTCAACGAGTTCGTTGCGTTCTCGCATCTCGATGACTACCTGGCAGGCATGAGCGACCGGACAGTAGCGATCGCGACGTTCTCATTGTGCGGTTTCGCCAACCTGTCATCGATCGCTATTCTGCTGGGTGGCCTCGGTGTGCTCGTTCCCGAGAAGCGAGACCTGATTGGTCAACTGGGCCTCAAGGCAGTCGTGGCAGGTTCATTGTCCAATCTCATGAGTGCGGCGCTGGCCGGGCTATTGCTGACGTTCTGAGCGCGTGGCACGGCCGATCATCATCGACTGCGACCCTGGGCAGGATGACGCCGTAGCGCTGTTCCTCGCCCTGTCTTCGCCCGAGGAGCTGGAAGTGTTCGGTATCACGACCGTGGCGGGCAACGTGCCGCTGCGGCTGACAGAACGTAATGCGCGCATGATGTGCGACATCGCCGGATGCAAAGACATGCGCGTCTTCGCCGGCTGCGACAAGCCCATGCGCCGCGACGCCATCACGGCTGAGTACATCCACGGCAACACGGGCATCGATGGCGTGGATGTGTTTGAACCCGAGACGCCGCTCGACGAACAGCATGCTGTGGACTTCATAATCGAGACGCTGCTGGCGGCCGATGCGCACTCGATCACGGTGGTTCCGACCGGGCCATTGTCGAACATCGGCACGGCGATAGAGCGTGAGCCGTCGATACTCGGTCATATTAAGGAATTCGTGATTATGGGCGGCGCGATGCGCGAGGGCGGCAATCGGTCACCGTCGGCCGAGTTCAATATACTGGCTGATCCTGAAGCTGCGGATATCGTCTTCAATAGTGGCAGGCCGATCACCTCGATGGGTCTCGACGTGACTCACCAGGTGCTTTCTACGCGAGAGAGAGTCGATCGCATTCGTGCACTGGCTAATCCCGTGGCCGAGGCGACGGCCGGCATGCTGAGCTTTTTTCACCGTTACGACACCAAGAAGTACGGTTCCGAGGGCGCACCGCTGCATGACCCCTGTACGGTCGCCTGGTTGTTGAGGCCGGGTCTTTTCAATACTCGCGAATGCAACGTGTCGGTTGAAACGCAGTCAGAGCTGACGCTCGGCCACACGGCTGTGGATTTCTGGCGTGTTACCGACCGACCGCACAACGTCGACTGGGCTTACGAAGTCGACACGGACGGTTTCTACGACTTGCTGGGCGAACGCCTCGCGCGATTCGGAGCGTAAGCGCCATGCCATCAATTGCTGTCATCGGTTCCGTCAACCTGGATATCGTTGCAAAAGTAGCGCGCCTGCCGAAGCCTGGCGAAACTGTGACGGGCGCCGAACTGGCGAAGTATCCGGGTGGAAAGGGCGCTAACCAGGCGCTTGCTGCAACGCGACTGGGTGCCGACGTCAGTCTCGTTGCGCGCGTTGGCGACGATGCGGCCGCCGATGATGCGCTCGCCTTATTGCGTGAGGGTGGGGTTGATCTTGAGCAATGTCGCGCGGTCGAGAACATCGCGACAGGTACGGCGTTGATCGCTGTGTCGCCATCTGGCGAGAACCATATCGTTGTGGCTCCGGGCGCCAACCGCCTGCTCGTGGAGGGCGATGCAGAATCGATCCAGGCCGATGCCCTGGTCTGCCAACTCGAGGTACCGGTGCCTGTTATCGTGCATGCGGCAAAATCGTTCGACGGTTTCTTCTGCGTGAACCTCGCGCCGGCCGCCGAGATCGACGTGATCGTACTGCAGCGCGCCGACCTCGTCGTCGTCAATGAGACCGAGGCAGAGTGGTACGGCGGCTCCCTCGAGGCCTGCGGCGGATACGTGGCCACGACACGAGGACGAGACATTGCGACGCTCGAACGCAATGGAGAGATTATCGCCAGGGCCACGCCGCCGCCGGTCGATGCTGTCGATACGACCGGAGCCGGGGACACGTTTACGGCGGCATTAACGGTAGCGCTTGTCGAGGGCCAGCCGCCCGAGGCCGCAATGAGATTCGCGTGTGCGGCGGGGGCGCTAGCCACGACGACAATGGGCGCACAGCCTTCCTTGCCTGGCCGGCGCGCGGTCGAGAAACTGGAGTCCGGGGAATAATGCAAAAAATCATAGAACGCATAATGGCCGGCAGCCTCGTGCTGCAGATCGCGGTAGGCATCGTTGCCGGTGTCGGGCTCGCGCTGATATCACCCAGCACGGCGGAAGCCTCGATGTTGCTCGGCAACCTGTTTGTGCGTGCACTTAAGGCCGTAGCGCCCGTGCTTGTACTCGTGCTCGTCGCTTCCGCCATCGCCAACAGGCGCAAGAGTCATACCTCGCAGATGCGACCCATCGTGATCATGTACCTGATCGGCACGGCGTCCGCCGCGTTGCTCGCCGTTACGATGAGCACCCTGTTCCCGACGACGCTGGCACTACAGGTGTCGGAAGTAACCGCGACGGCACCGCAGGGCATCGCTGAAGTCCTCGGCGGCCTGCTGGAAAAACTCGTCGACAACCCGGTCAACGCAATCCTGACGGGGAACTTCATCGGCATCCTCGTTTGGGGTGTGTTGCTGGGCATCTTCCTGCATCACGCTGCCGACGCCACGCGGCAGATGCTGGCCGACACAGCGGATGCCGTGACACACATTGTGCGCATCGTTATCCGCCTGGCACCGATCGGCATCTTCGGGCTCGTGGCCGGTAATCTCGCCGATTCGGGCCTGTCGGTACTGGGCGGCTATGCGCGAATACTGACCGTGCTTCTGAGCAGTATGCTGATCATGGCCCTCTTCGTGAATCCGCTAATCGTCTGGGTAAAGACGCGCAGGAATCCGTACCCGATCGTGTTGACCGCGCTCAGGGAAAGCGGGGTCACGGCATTTTTCACTCGCAGCTCGGCGGCGAACATCCCGGTCAACCTGGCGTTGTGCGAACGCCTCGACCTCGAGGAGGACACCTACGCCGTGTCGATACCGCTCGGTGCGACCATCAACATGGGCGGCGCCGCCATCACGATTACGGTACTCACTTTGGCTGCGACGCACACGCTGGGGATCCAGGTGGACCTTGCCACGGCGCTGTTGTTGTCCATTGTTGCGGCGCTGTCAGCCTGTGGCGCGTCGGGTGTCGCTGGCGGCTCGCTCCTGCTGATCCCGCTGAGCTGCAGCCTGTTCGGCATCCCGAACGACATTGCGATGCAGGTCGTCGCGGTCGGCTTCGTCATCAGCATCCTGCAGGACTCAGCTGAAACGGCCTTGAACAGTTCTACCGACGTCGTTTTCACGGCGGCGGTTGCCACGAAGGATACGTGAGCGCTAGTTCAGGTCGTCGTCCTTCCAGTACTTGGTGCCTTGCAGCGTTACCTGCAGAGCGAGGCCTTTGTCAGTGAGCTGGTAAACAGACACGCCTTCGTTCAGGCCGACTGCCGTCTCGGCGGAACCGGCCTCGGCGTCATCCTCGGCGTCGGTTGTTGCGGTCGCATCGGCCTGGCCCGTGAAGTTCCAGCCCTTGTCGACGAACTGCTGCAGGGCATCACGGTCGTGGAATACGAAAACGGCGCTGAATTTCTTGATGCCGGCACCGAGCCCGGCTCCGGCCGAGAACATGTTCATGTAGATGTCCTTGCCTGACTCGTTGTCGTGGGCCATGCCCTTGCCGTTCGCCGTCGAAACCAGGAGCAGATTGATGCCACGATTCGTGAAGACCGCGTAACCTTCGGCCTTGGCGATCATCTCCTCGGTTTCGGGTTCTTCTTCGTAGAGCCGGGCCAATACGTCGTCGCGGCTCTGCTGGATTTCCGCGCGCTGCTCGTCGGCGCTGTCCTTGTTGAACAGGCCCGCTCCGGCCTGCAAGGGTAGCAACACGAAGGCGGCCAGCATTGCTGCAATATTTAGTGTTCTCATTGTTTCTCTCCGAAAGGTCGAGCCCTGCGTTAATCAATCGAGGTGGAACGATGCAGGCAACAATTCTGCGATCGAGTATTCCTGCCAGTCGCCGCTGTCGTCGATGACAATGACAACGGTGTCGTCATCGGCGAACTCGTGTATGCGCTGACGACAACCGCCGCAGGGGGTACAAGGTGCGATCCCGTCCCTCCCCCCGACGACCGCGATTCGGTCGATACGACGGCCGCCCTCCTGGATCATTGCGCCGATGGCGCCGGCCTCGGCGCAGGAGCCGAGTGGGTAGGCCGCGTTCTCGACGTTGCAGCCGACGTGCATGCGCCCCTGGTCGTCGACAATTGCCGCACCGACGCTGTAGCCCGAGTACCCGGAGTAGGCGTGTTCGCGGGCTTCTGTTGCTGCGTTGATGAGGTCTTCGTTTGCGATTGCCATCTAGTCTGTTTCTCGCATGGGATTATTCGGATGGGCGGTCCAGTTCGCCTTTTCTTTAGACACGGGCTGGCCGGTCCTTGGGTCGGTACCCTCAGTGAGCTGTTGCATGGATATACATCCCTCTACGGGACAGACGCTGACACAGAGGTTACAGCCGACGCATTCCTCGTCGATGACCTCGAAGCGCCGTTCGTCGTTCACGGTGTGCGTGATCGCCTGGTGTGACGTGTCCTCGCATACGATGTGGCATCGGCCGCACTTGATGCATAGCTCCTGGTCGATGACGGCTTTCTCGATGTAATTGAGATTGAGGTACTGCCAGTCCGTCACGCTCGGGACGGCTTTTCCAACGAGTTCGGGCAGGCTGAGTTGCTTGTCGTCGAGGAAAGCATCGAGCCCGTCGACGAGGTCGTCGATGATCTTGAACCCGTAAACCATCGCCGCCGTGCAGACCTGCACATTACTGGCGCCGAGCGCCAGGAAGTCCACGGCGTCGCGCCAGTCGGTGATGCCGCCGATGCCCGAAATCGGCAGTGCTGCGGTTTCCCTGTTGCGTGCAATCTCGGCCACCATGTTCAGAGCGATCGGCTTGACGGCTTCGCCGCAGTAGCCGCCATGTGTGCCCATGCCGTCCGTCGTCGGGTACATGGTCAGCGAATCGTAGTCCACGCGCATGATCGAGTTGATCGTGTTGATCAGGGACACGGCGTCCGCGCCGCCGTCGAGCGCGGCCTTCGCCGGCGGCAGGATATTGGTGACGTTCGGCGTGAGTTTGACGATGACAGGCACCGATGCTGCGCTCTTGGCCCACTCGGCGGCCATCTGGATGTACTCGGGCACCTGCCCCACGGCGGCGCCCATGCCGCGCTCGGACATGCCGTGCGGGCAGCCGAAGTTGAGCTCGAAGCCGTCGATACCCGTGTCTTCGATCATCGGCAGATACTTCGCCCAGGTTTTCTCGTTCATGGGCAGCATGACCGAGGCGACCAGCGCGCGGTCGGGCCAGTCTCTCTTGACCTGGCGCATTTCGTCGAGATTGGTCTTCAGTGGCCTGTCCGTAATCAGCTCGATATTGTTAAAGCCGATGACGCGGCGTTCGTTACTGTGGATCGCGCCGTAGCGTGGTCCGCTGACATTGACGATGTGAGGGTCTTCGCCGAGCGTCTTCCATACCGCGCCGCCCCACCCAGCTTCGAAAGCGCGGTTGACGTTATAGGCCTTGTCGGTCGGCGGCGCCGACGCGAGCCAGAACGGATTCGGCGATGAAATTCCCAGGAATTCAGTCTTGAGGTCGGCCATGATTAACCCTCCCTCAGGTGGCGGTCAATGTCGGTTGCGGCGAGCTTGCCGTGCTGCACGGCTGTCACCGTCAGGTTGTCGCCGTCTGCGACGCAGTCGCCACCGGCCCATACGTCGTCGAGCGAAGTTTTCCCGGACTCGCTTGCGACGATGCGCCCGGCCTCGAGATCGAGACCCTGTCCGGCCAGCGGATGCGTGTCGAGGGCCTGCCCGATGGCCTTGAACACGGTGTCGGCCGCGAGTTCGAATTCGTCGCCGCATGACTGCAAGCGGCCGTTACCGTCAAGCTCGGTGCGCGCGAAGCGCACGGCCGTAACGTGCCTGTCGCCAATTAATTCTATGGGTGCAGCCCAGTGGTGGATCGTCACACCGTTGGTCTGGGCCAGGTCCTGCTCGAAGTCGCTGGCGCCCATCTGTTCGGGGCCGCGACGATAAACGATATCGACGGTTGCGGCGCCCAGTCGCTTGCTCTGTACGGCAATGTCGATAGCCGTCATACCGCCGCCCACGACGACGACACGCCGCCCGACCGGCAATTCAGCGAGGTCGTCGGCCTGGCGGATTTCGGCAATGTACTCGATAGCATCGTCCACGCCCGCGATATTCTCGTGATCGAGACCGAGCGCATTAGTCGCGGCAAGACCCAGGCCCAGGAACACGGCGTCGTACCCGTCGCGAAGCTGCTCGAGCGAAAAGTCCTGCCCCAGCGACTGGTTGTTGCGGACCTCGATGCCACCGATCGACAGGATGTAGTCCACTTCTCTCTGCGCAAAATCGTCAATCGTCTTGTAGGCGGCAATGCCGTACTCGTTGAGACCGCCAGGCTTGCCATCGCGATTGAATACGACCACCTCGTGGCCCAGCACTGCCAATCGATGAGCACAGGAGAGTCCGGCAGGACCTCCGCCTACAACGGCGACCTTTGTCCCCGAATTTCTGGCGCGGGAAAACAGCTGAGTGCCTTCGGTGAATACCGGATCCGTGGCGTAACGCTGCAGCAGGCCGATTGCCACGGGCTTCTCCTCGTGAGTATTCCGGACACAGGCTTCTTCGCATAGCACTTCCGTCGGACACACGCGAGCGCACATGCCGCCCATAATGTTCTCACGGAGAATCGTGTGCGCAGAGCCGCGCAGGTTGTCGCTGCGTATTTTCTGGATGAAGCCCGGTATGTCGATGCCCGTCGGGCAGGCCGTCGTGCACGGTGCGTCGAAACAGAAGTAGCAGCGATCAGCGGCGATGAGCGCTTCGGAACGGCCCAATGGCGGATGCAGGTCACCGAAGTTGCGCGCGATCTCGGCGTCATCCAGGCGACGGGCGCGAACGTTTGATTGTTGCCGAGTGTCACTCATCGCGAGCCTATCGTTTTACTGGCACGGGCTCGGCGAGCTGCGCCTGCACCCGGAGCGCTTCGTAATAGGCCGCGAAGGGCGGGCGGTCAACGTAACGTCCCGCACCACGTTCGACGTCGAGTTCGCCGTCGGCAAACACGAGCTTGCCACGGCTGATTGTGTGCGAGGCGCCGCCTGTCACGGTCATGCCCTCGAAGATGTTGTAGTCGACGTTTTGCTTGTGCGTCTTCGCCGAGATCGTCTTGCTCGCCGTCGGGTCCCAGACGACGATATCGGCATCGGCGCCGACCGACACGCTCCCTTTACGCGGGTAGATGTTGAAGATCTGGGCCGCGTTGGTCGACGTTACCTTGACGAATTCATTCATCGTCAGGCGGCCTGTGCCGACACCATGGTGCCACAGCACTTCCATGCGATTTTCGATGCCGGCTGTGCCGTTTGGAATCGACCGAAAATCCTCCTTGCCCATGGCTTTCTGATCGGCGCAGAAGCAGCAGTGATCGGTTGCCGTTGTCTGCAGGTTGCCGGACTGCAGTCCGTGCCACAGGACTTCCTGGTTTTCCTTCGAGCGGAACGGCGGGCTCATGACGTGCGCCGCGGCGATCTCGAAGTCGGGATCGCGATACACCGAATCATCGACGAGCAGGTGACCGGCCAGTACTTCGCCGAAGACTCGCTGTCCTTCGTTGCGTGCACGCGTAATCGCTTCGAGCGACTGTCTGCAGGAGTTGTGCACGATATACAGCGGCGAACCGAGTGCCTCGGCGATACGTATTGCGCGATTGGCCGCTTCGCCTTCAACCTCGGGCGGGCGTGACAACGGATGGCCTTCGGGGCCCGTGATGCCTTTCTCGAACAGTTCTTTTTGCAAACGGAAAACAAGCTCGCCGTTCTCGGCATGCACGGTGGGAATTGCACCGAGCTCGAGCGCACGCGAGAAGCTGTTTACGAGGATCTCGTCGTCCGCCATGATGGCGCCCTTGTACGCCATGAAGTGCTTGAAGCTGTTGACGCCATGGTCGCGAACGAGCGTGCCCATGTCCTCGTAGACGCTGTCGTCCCACCAGGTCACAGCGACGTGGAATGAATAGTCGGACACCGACTTCTCGGCCCAGTCGCGCCACTGGTGATAGGTCTCGAGCAGGTTCTGCTGGGGATTGGGAATGGCAAAGTCGATGATCATCGTCGTGCCGCCCGCCAGGCCTGCCGCCGTCCCTGAGTAGAAATCCTCGGTCGTCACGGTACCCATGAAGGGCAGCTGCATATGCGTATGTGGATCGATGCCGCCAGGCATCACAAATTGTCCGCCCGCGTCGACGACCGTGGCGCCTTTCGGCGCATCGATATTGTCGCCAACGGCCGTGATGACGCCGTCCTGGCACAGTACGTCCGCTGCGAACGTGTGTTCCGCGTTGATGACGGTGCCGCCCTTGATAAGTACTGTCATGATGATCTCCCGATCTCGCCGCGTGCGGCGAGGTAGTAGATTAGGCCACCGAGTATAGATCCCGTGAACCAGCCATAATTATAGAACCAGCCGAGCTTGCCTGTCGTAATTGCCACCAGGGTAAAACCGACCGGCACCAGGAACGCCGTGAATCCAGCCTTGTTCCACGCGGGATATCCGGCGTCGTCCTTGTACAAAGCGATCAGGTCGTAGGACTGCTGCTTGATCAGGAAATAGTCGACGATCATGATGCCCGCGATCGGGCCCAGCAGGCTCGAGTAACCGATCAGCCAGTTGGAATAGAGGCTCTCGACGCTGACGTCGGTTTCGAGCCAGCCCATTTTCTTTAAGAGCTCCCAGCTCATGAGCGCGACGCCGATCAGGCCTGTGATGATCACACCGCGGTCTTCGTTAATGATCTTCGGTGCGACGTTCTGGAAGACGTTGGTTGGCGAGACTATATTGGCCGCTGTGTTTGTCGAGATCGTTGCGAGGATGATCATGAGCATCGCGATGACGACCCAGAAATCGTTGTCGATTCGTCCGATGAGGTTGATTGGGTCGGAAATGACCTCGCCCGTGAGCTCGACCGACGCGGCCGTCAGAACGACGCCGAGGCCCGCGAACAGCAGCATCGTCAATGGCAGGCCAATGATCTGCCCAAGAACCTGGCTGCGCTGGGTACGTGCGTAGCGGCTGAAGTCCGGAATATTCAACGACAACGTCGCCCAGAAACCGACCATGGCTGTGAGGCCCGCCATGAAAAAGCCGAACACGGGTTCGCCGGGTGCGCGCGTCGCCGGGGTGGAAAGCACTTCAGCGAGAGAGATTTTCGGCAGGGCCCAGAACACGAGCCCGACGGCGACGATTAGCAACAGTGGCGCCGCGAGCGCCTCGAGATGCTTGATCGACTCGGAGCCGCGGATTACGACCGTCAGGTTCGCGACCCAGAAGATAAAGAAACCGAGCACCTCGCCGACGCCTCCCAGGGCGGCCCAGCCGTCGAACATGGCGGACAGCATCAGGTGAATGGCGATACCGCCAAACAGCGTCTGCACGCCGAACCAGCCGCAGGCAACGATGGCGCGAATCAGCGACGGCACATTGGAGCCAATGATACCGAACGAGGCCCTGAGCACTACGGGACAGGGTATGCCGTAACGCGTGCCCGGGTAAGCGTTCAGCGTCAGCGGTATGAGGACGACGACGTTGGCGATAAGTATGGTCCAGAGCGCCTCGGAGACTGACAGCCCGAAGTAGGCCGTTAGCACTCCGCCCAGCGTATAGGTCGGCACGCAGATCGCCATGCCGACCCAGAGCGCCGCGACGTTCCAGCGTGTCCAGGTGCGTTGCGCAGCGCGCGTCGGCGCTATGTCTTCGTTGTAGCGGGGACTGTTGGCAATATCGTCGCCGACATCGAGTTCGACGTGCTCACCAACCGTACGCAGCCTGCTTAGCGATTCGGACATCGAATCTTCCTTGTCAGGTGTCCGTCAAAGGGCCGTAGGTCTCGGGTCTCCTGTCCCGGAAGAACTGCCAGGTGTCACGAACCTCGCGAACCATGTCGAGATCAATTTCGTGCACGAGCAGTTCGTCGTCGCCGTAGCTGGCCTGTGCCTCGATGGCGCCGCGTGGATTGACGATATAACTCGAGCCGTAGAATTCACCCATCTGCTCGGCCCAGGGTTCTTCGGTGCCGATGCGGTTGATGGCACCTATGAAAACGCCGTTCGCGGCGGCCGACGCCGGTTGTTCGAGTTCCCAGAGATACTTGCTGAGGCCCGCCACCGTGGCCGATGGGTTAACGATGTAATCGGCGCCATTGAGCGCCAGCGCGCGCCAGCCTTCCGGGAAGTGACGGTCGTAGCAAATGTACACGCCGAGCTTGAGGTAGGCCGTTTCGAAAACCGGGTAGCCGGTGTCCCCGGGTTTGAAAAAGAATTTTTCGTAGAAACCTGGATCGACCTGCGGGATGTGCGTCTTCCGATACTTGCCGAGGTACTTGCCGTCGGCGTCGATGACTGCGGCCGTGTTGTAGTAAACGCCCGTCATGTGCTCTTCGTAGATAGGCACGACAATGACCATGCTGTGTTTCTTCGCATAGTCCTGCATGAGTTTGACGGTCGGCCCGTCCGGGATCTTCTCGGCCGCGGCGTACCATTTCCTGTCCTGGCTCGGGCAGAAGTAGGGCTGCGTGAAAACCTCCTGGAAGCACAGGACCTGCACGCCCTGATTGCCGGCGTCGTCGATGTAAGGAATGTGGGCCTCGATCATGCGATCGCGGATTTCGTCGGGGCTCATCGAGCCGTCGCCCTTGAGCGCCATCTGAATCAAACCACATTTGACTTTAGCCATGCGATTCCCCCTTTTATTTCTTAGGGTTACAGGATAGGCCTTTTAACGCACGGAAGTCCACGATCCGTGCATTGGATTCGGCAGGATGTACCAGCCGTTGCCCCAGTAGTTCATGTGTTCTTCGAGTGCCTCGGCGCGACTCCCGCGGGTGGCGGGTTCCGTACAGGGCGCGACGACTTTTTTCCGGGCGCACGGCACGAAATCGCCGAAATCGTCTCCGATCAACATAATGACCCGATACGACTCGGCGATCAGTTTGCGTCGCACGAGTTTTTCGCGGTCCCAGCCGGGTTTCTCGCCCGATAGCATGACGAATTCCGGTGTGACGTCGATACCAACTTCGCGAATGTCGTCGACCGTCGTCGTCTTCTGCGGGCAGGGATCGTCGTTGCCCTCGATGTGCTCGCACGGGCGATTCGTTACGAAGAAGACGGTCACGCCGGCCGCCCGTGCCGTGTCGACGAAATCCTTGACGCCCGGAATCGCGAGCGAATCGTAGTTGCTGCTCCAGGTGTCGAGCTTGTGATTGGCAAACGGCCGGTCGAACGTCAGCTGGAAGTCCACATTGCTCACGACGGTTTCGTCGACATCGAGGATGACCGCCGCGGGTAAGGAACCCGCGTCTTGTTGCCCGGGCATCGCGCTCCACGACGGGTCGGAGAGCAGGCGAGGAAGATCATCGGTCGCGCTGCGATAAGCCTGCTCGGCAATAGCCCGGTATTCGGCCGCATGTTTGACCCACAGCAGCCCCATGTCCCTCGTGTGGTCGTATTCGACAGCGGGTGGTTCGGCGAGTTCGGGGCTCGATGCGCAGGCGCTCAAGAAACAGACAGCGATCAAAAGGAACAGTCTTCGAATCATGGTTTATCCTGATGCGTTAAACCGGCCGATCAGGTTAGCATGCCTGCATGAACAGATTCTCGCTGCTGCTCGCCGCCATTGTCCTTTCTGCCTGCGCCACCGTGCCGGCGCCGGAAGGGATCACCTTTGTACATCTGAACGATACCTATCGCGTTGGGGCCGTTGAGGACGGCAACGCGGGCGGCTTCAGTCGGGTCGTTACATTGGTGCGTGAGCTGCAGGAGGACGGCCGCGACGTTCGACTTCTGCACGGTGGTGATTTCCTGTACCCGTCGCTCGAAAGCCAGCTCTGGAACGGGCTGCAAATCGTCGACGCCTTTAATTTCATGGATGCGGTCGCGCCCATGTACGCCGTATCGGGAAATCACGAATTCGACCGCCGCGGGCCCGACCAGCTGATCGCCGCGGTCCGGGAATCCGACTTCGAGTGGCTCGGCGACAACTACACGTTCAGGACGGGCGCGGCTGACGTCGACAATGCGTTGCAGCGTGAGTTCACGTTCGAGGCTGCGGGTCGCAGGATCGGGGTCTTTTCGCTGACCTTGCATCCAGACGACGGTGGCAATGAGAGGGACTACCTGGAGAATGACGGCGACTACGTGGCCGTGGCCGAAGAGACAATAAAGGCGCTCGAAGCAAAGGGCGTTGACCTCGTTATCGGCGTCACTCACCTGCACATGTGGCAGGACGTTGAGCTGGCACGCCTTAAAGCCGATCACCCGAAGCTCGCTTTCATCGTTGGCGGCCACGAGCATGAGCCCGAGTACAGTGCCGGCGACGATAACAACGCGATCGTCATGAAAGGCGCATCGAACGCTCGCATCGTCTGGGCCATCGACGTCGACTTCGATGCCGCCGGCGCCGCGAGGGTAACGGAGCGCCAGGTTGTGCTCGATCGCAGTGTCGCGTTCGATTCCGAGTACGAGGTGCTCGCGAACAAATGGCGTACCCGCCTGCTTGATAAATTCCCGTTCCTCGAGGCGCGCGTCGGCACGGCGGCGCTGCCGCTCGACAGTCGTGAGGTTACGGTCAGGAACCAGGAAAGCAACTGGGGCAACTTCATTGCCGACCAGATGCGCGGTGCTTTTCGCGACGGAGTAGCGGACCTCGCTTTTATCAATGGCGGCACGCTTCGGATCGATGATTTCATCGAGGGTGATGTCCTGTTCGAGGACATCGGCCGGACTTTCGGATTCAGTTCCTACCTTCGGAAAACGATGCTGACGGGTGCCGAATTCGGCGAAGTGCTCGAAGCCGGCTACCGCGGCGAAGGGTCGAGCAAAGGCTATTTCCCGCAGGTGTCGGGTTTCCGTGTGTGCATCGATCGTAGCCGAGATAGCGGTGACCGTATCGTAAGCCTGCAGGTGCCCGCGGAAGAAGGCTGGCAGGAAATCTCGGAAAATGCCAAGTACAGCGTCGTTGTGCCCGACTATCTTTATCGCGGTGGCGACGGCTACGACATTCCGAAAGATCGGGCCGTGACACCGCCAGGCTCGGAGCTCAAATACCTCGTGCTTGACGCAATTCTGGCTGCCCAGGCCAGGGACGAGAAGATCGGCGCGGCCATAATGGTTGAAAAC
>Ga0265303_10000411_pt1 | contig 23922 bp, 18 predicted proteins | sample Helome_2_FD_192494 | JGI IMG/M metagenome (GOLD analysis project Ga0265303, IMG submission 192494) | Marine sediment microbial communities from subtidal zone of North Sea - Hel_20160317 (Illumina Assembly) | ecosystem: Environmental > Aquatic > Marine > Subtidal zone > Sediment ... | reverse complement strand
CCCCGTATGACAGATGCATGATGCAGGCGGGGCAGGAGGTGACCAACAGGTCCGCACCACTTTTTTGCAAATTGCTCATTTTGCGATCTAATACTTGCCGGGACAACTCATAATGCGCGAACGCATAAGAGCCGGCTCCGCCGCAACACCAGTCCGCTTCGGTTAACGGTCGGAACTCGACTCCCGGCAGCTGATTCAAAATTTCGCCGGGCTCAGTAGTAAGTCCCTGCCCCCGGGCTGCATGACAGGGATGATGATACGTCACGGTGACGGCTGGATGCGACGCAGTTCCTGCCGCTTCCATTGAATGAATCACTTGCACCACATCTTTTACGCGCGCAGAAACCGTTACGGCTTTTTCATGTTGCCTTTCGGGTTCGCGAAAAAGCTGAGGATAATTCTTTAAAAAGGAGGCACAACTGGAGCAGTCGGTGACAATAACATCCAAATTTTCAGCGGCAAGGATCGATAAATTCCGGCGGGCAAGTTTGCGCGCCGCTTTCAAATCACCATAAGACCAGGCGGGCAGGCCGCAACAGCAATTTTCCAGAACGCGGACAGATTTGCCGATTTTTTTCAAAAGCTGCAGGGTCGCATGACCGGCATCCTGACTGATGATATCAACACCGCAACCGACAAAATAACCGATCCGCAGAGATTGGCCGCTGCCGCTGTGCGCTCCGGTTTTGATTTTATCCCGCAGCGGTCGGGTGGGAAATCGTTCGACAATTTCATTAGCTTGCGCAAAATCACGGCCGAAAATTTTCAACAGTCCCAGGGCATGCGCCAGATCGGCAATGCCGGTATTTTTGCCCAGCGCCACCGCTCGCGCGGCCAGATGCAGTCGCCGCGGATACGGCAACAGATGGTCAAAGAGTAAACGATGAATGGGTTTGCGACCGACTTTTTCCAGATACTGGACCCGGGCCTTAATGATCAAATCGGAAGTGGGGATCGCCGGAAAACAGTTGGCGGTGCAAGCACCGCAGAGCAAACAATCAAAAAGCGGCGCTTCAACTTCCGGGGTCCATTCCAAACGTCCCTCGATGATGGCCCGCAAAAGAGCCAGGCGCCCGCGTGCCACGCCGGTCTCGTGTCCGGTGGACCGGAATATCGGACATGCCACCTGACAGAAACCGCAACGGTTGCAGTGAGAGATTTCGTCGTAATGTTCGGAAATGTTCATGACATATATTTTTAATCTTTCAGAAAAACAAAAAAGCTAAACTTTTCCCGGCAAGCGGCCTGGTGAAAAGACATGCTGCGGGTCCAATGCAGCCTTGATGCGGTGCATCACTTTCCATTGCGGCCGGTCAAAGCCGAAGACATCGTTATGCGCCTTGAAATCAACAGTAGCCTTTTCCATCACCACATGACCGCCCAGTCGATCGCCGGCGTCGCACAGCTGATCCCACAGGCCGTTGTGCATGTTTTCAAAACCGGCAAAGATTCGGCCACATCCGCAGTCTAAAAATAATTGGGGCTCCGGTAACCACTTATCCAGCATCTGAACAAACCCGAGCATCTGGTCAAGGGGCAAATCGGTCCGCAGGATAAAAGCCGCCTGTGACAGCTCCGTATAGGTGCTTTTAAAAATTCCATCCTGAACAGAATAGTCCTGTTCTCGGCTTATCATCAGGCCGGTCTTTTCAAATAAAATTCGTGTTCTTTTAAGCTGTTCTGTGACGGTTTTATCAAACCCCTCAAATCCGATCTCCAGTTTGCAGCGCCGGCGCGTAATTTCATCGCCCTGCCCATTTACAGGCATAATCACAACAAAAACCGGTATCACTCGGGATGTGATCACCTCGGAAGCCAGGGCAGTACAGGCCGACAATTGACCTTCAGCACCGATAACGCTGCAACGTTCGGGTATGGTCATGACGCGACAGGTCAACTCCGTAATCAGGCCCAACGATCCGGCAGAACCGATCATCAACCGCGTCATGTCGTAGCCGGCTACATTTTTTACCACTTTGCCGCCGGTTGAAATTCTTTGACCGCTGCCATTCAAAAAGCGCAAGCCCAGGACAAGATCTCGCGGGGCCCCGTAGTGCATGCGCTCCGGTCCGCAGGCCGCCAATGCCATCACGCCGCCAATGGAATGATCCTGAACCGAAAAAGAAGGCCGGACGGGCAGCCACTGATTATGCTCGGAAAGTTGACGTTGGAGAACATCAAGGGCAACACCCGCCCCGACCGATACGAACTGATTGTAAGGGTCAAATTCAAGAATCCCGTCAAGAGCAGCGCTATTCAGATTTTCACAGTCTCTGTCGGGCAAGTTGCCGAAATGCGGAAAAGTATCGCAGCCGACGGGTATCAGGGCCTTTCCGCTGGCAGCGGCGCTTTGAATTGTTGCGCTAATTTCCTTTTCGATCGCACGCTGGGTTTCGGTGCTGATAAACTGCCGGTGAGATTGCGCTTCGGTGGTGTTTTCTTTTGGGTCGAATGCCGGAATGACTTTGCCGGGATTTAGCAGTCTATCCGGATCAAACGCTTGCTGTAAGCCTCGCTGGGCAGCAAAATCAACTTCTGAAAAAATCAGGCGCATGGCATTTATTTTTTCCAGACCCACGCCGTGTTCACCGGAAATGGTGCCACCCAGCTCAACGCAGGCTTCCATGATTTCCCAGCCCGCTTTTTTCACCCGTTTGAGCTGATCGGCATCCCGGGAATCAAAAAATATCAACGGATGTAAATTGCCGTCGCCGGCATGAAACACATTGCCGTGCTTAAAATCATATTTATGAACAATCTCTGCAACCCTGGCCAGCGCTTCAGGCAGCTTTGTTCGCGGCACCGTGCAATCGTTGACCAGATAATTAGGTGCCAGACGGGCAACTGCACCAAACGCGCCGCGCCGACCTTCCCAGAGGCGGTTGCGTTGTGCATCATCTTTGGCTTCGCGAATATCACGACAGTGATTTTTACGACATAGTTCGCTGATTTGGGTGACCTGATCCTTGAGACCGACAGAGAGGCCTTCCACCTCAACGATCAAAACAGCAGCCGCATCCCGGGGATAGCCGCAGGCATAACTGTCTTCGACCGCATTGAGTATCGGGGCATCCATCATTTCCAGGGTGGCCGGTAAAATACCGGCCGAGATAATATCCGATACCGATTGCGCCGCATCGCTAATATCATCATAGATAACGAGCAGGGTAATAATCTTTTCGGGTAGCGGGAGGATGCGCACCGTAACTTCGGTCACAATACCCATGGTGCCCTCGCTGCCTACCAGAACACCGCGAAGATCATATCCCGGTGGGTCACAGGCACACCCGCCGACTCGAACGATCTCGCCGCTGGATAGAACAACGTCCATACCCAGGATGTGGTTGGTGGTAACACCATATTTCAAACAGCGGGGGCCCCCGGAATTTTCACCCACATTGCCGCCCAGGGTAGCCACTTTCTGACTGGCGGGATCGGGCGCATAAAAAAAGCCCCGCGGAGCCAGCGCATTTTGAAGCTCTAAGTTTGTTACACCGGACTGCACCACCGCGCAGCGCCGTTGAGGTGAAATTTCGATGATGCGATTTAAGCGCGACAGACAGATGACCACACCGCCTGATACCATTACAGTGCCGCCCGAAAGATTGGTGCCAAACCCGCGCGGGACAAAGGGGATGCCGGCCTGACGTGACATTTTAACAACCCGGGCCACCTCACCGGTATCGCCCGGAAAAACAACGACACCGGGTTGCCCTTTTGCCAGCGAAGCATCATAGGAGTACAGTTCGGTTTCCGCACGCGACACTGATGTCTGGGCATCGCCGACAATTCGTCGAAGATCATCGATAAGTTGATTGGTTATCATGTTCTTTCAATATCGAACAAGGAATGTCGAAGTAAGAAGTGCTACTCATTTTTCAATACTTCGATATTCATTATTCCTTATTCGGTGTTCTGCGGTTCAATCCCATGTCGCTTTATACCCGATGGATTCAAACATAGCGAGTTCCGCGAATCACCCGGATCAGGCATTCAGCAGCAACATGGAGGCTTCGGAGCCGGCTGACAGATCGGTTTTAAAGCCCTGTACGGCCAACGCCCGGCTGATGGCCGACAGGAAAAACAGGACATTTTCAGCTGAAGAAGAATATCCCATCAACCCCACACGCCAGACCCGGCCGGCCAGCGCCCCCAACCCGGCCCCAATCTCCAGATTGAATGTCTCCAGCAAATAACTGCGCACCTTGGCTTCATCCACCCCCTCGGGTACGCGAATTGTGTTCAGAGTCGGCAGGCGGTGCTCGGGTTTGACCAGCATCTCCAGTCCCATTGCCTCTACTCCGGCAACCAGCGCCTGATGGTTTTTTAAATGGCGCTCAAAACGATTCTGTAAACCTTCATCTTCAATCAGCAAAAGTGCTTCCAGAAGTGCATAATTCAGCGTGCTTGAGCTGGTATGATGATAAACTCGGGGGGTAGATCCCCAGTATTGGTCCAGCAGAGTGATATCAAGATACCAGCTGCGGATTGGATGTTTGCGGTTCCTGGCGGCCTCGATCGCCCGGTCGCTAAAGGTAACCGGCGCCAGGCCCGGGGGAGCGCCGATGCATTTCTGGGAGCAGCTGTAGGCTGCATCCAGCCCCCATTCATCGGTCTTGATTTCGACACCGCCCAGTGAGGTCACCGTATCGAGCAGGACCATGGTGCCATTTTCCTTTGCCAGCCGTAAGATATCATCCATTGGCTGGCGTACCCCGGTAGAAGTTTCGGCATGCACGAGCGCAATGAGTTTATACCCTTTGTTCTGAAACGCTTCTTCGACCCGTTGCGGATCCGTCGGTTGGCCCCATTCACCTTCAATAACCGTTACTTCGGCTTCCTGACGTTCAGCCATTTGCCGTAATCGATCGCCAAAATACCCGTGCACGCATACCAGAACCGGATCTCCGGGTTCCAGCAGGTTCGCCACACAGGCCTCCATTCCCGAAGTACCCGTGCCCGGGGTTGCATGAGTCAACCTGTTTTGGGTCTGAAACACCTGACGCAGCTGGTCGCCGATCTGGTCTAACGTTTTAAAATACGCCGGGTCCATATGACCGATGACCGGCGATGTCAGCGCTCGGTATACCCGTGGATGTATATCCAGCGGACCGGGTCCCATCAACTTTCTGAGCGGAGCTTCAGTCGAATTTGATCTCATAAAGCAACTCCTTATGTTAAAATTAGACAGAAACGGGTTGGAATTTGAAAAAAAGATTCGGGTGACGGAATCATCTAAAACCCCTTGCAGGTCTTATCTGTATATCGCATGTTGGTGCCGCCTAAATAAGGCGAGTATAAAGAGATGCGGCTACAGTGTCAACAAGGAGCACCCTGCCGGATTTTAATTAGAGCTACCCCTTGAAGCAGTATTATTTTCGGATAGGCACTAATTAGATTTGATCCGGCCGGATATAATTTCGGGATGTGCGACATCGCTAAAAATAAATCCAAAATGTTTTACAAAATACGTTAAATAGGTTACACAGCTAGGATTACAGCCCGATTCAGATAACAGGTTTTATAGCGATGGATATTTTAAAAAATATACCGGTCAAAGTCGACCCGCAAAAAGTCAGAAAAATCCTGCGTCTGGAACGCAACAGGGATGCTCAACTCGTTGAAAGTCTCATCGAAAAGGCCAAAACCCGTATCGTGCCCCAAGCAGCGTTTAAGCTGTGTTATATCGATGAAAAAGTGGATGATGCGGTCATAGTCGAAGGCCTGCATTTGCAGAGCAAGATATTGCGCAAGAATCTGGATGCAGTGGAACGGCTTTTCCCGTATGTGGTAACGCTCGGACCCGGGCTGGCAGAAACTTTCGGTGGGACAAATGACCCGCTGGAGAAATATTATCTTGATGTTATCGGCAATGTTGCTTTAAATGCTGCCCGCAAACATCTCCATGATCACCTGTGCAAAAAATTTGCCTTAAAAAAAATTTCGTTTATGAGTCCCGGATCGCTGCAGGAATGGCCCATTGAGGCCCAGAGCCAACTGTTTCAATTGCTAACAGATGTAGAGGGCGCCATTGGCGTCCGTCTGACGCCTTCCTTTCTGATGATTCCCACAAAGTCCGTATCCGGAATTTATTTTCAGACCGAGGTTTCTTTTTTTAACTGCCAGCTATGCCAACGCGGACAATGCCCGGGCAGAAAAGCACGCTATGATGAAAATCTGGCACGAGATTATGGGATAATTGAATAAAATCGGGAAGCGATGATTTTTATTCACCGCAAAGGCGCAGAGATCGCAGAGATATTTTCTCTTTTTGCTTTCCGTTGAGAGGATGGAAAGCAAAAAACAATCAGCCTGCGGCAATATTTTTTAGAATAAAGTCGTCTTTCTAGCTTGAAACAGCATTTGGCCAATAAATATTTAAAATTAAAAGCCTGCCCAGAAATGGGTTAGCGGAGATTTTTTAGTTTTCCGCCCTCTCAGCGGAAAACTAAAGGAACCTTTACTCTGCGTGCTCTGCGTCTCTGCGGTGAAGATATCATCTATCCCGAAGGCTGCTTCAGCCGGGTGAGACGCTCTTTGGCAAAATCATATTCCAGCCATGTATCCAGAAAAGAACCCAGTGCTTCTCTATAGTGTTTAATCGCTTTCTGTTTGTCTCCGGCCCCTTCAGCCCAGAGCCCGACAGCTGAGTGGGCGGTGAGAAGGTTTTCAGGGCTCTCACCAGCCTTTTCCAGCAGCGATCTTTCGGTCTGATTGCCCAACAGATAATCGCTGATCGTCAGATACCACGGATCCATTGTTCGTGCGGCGAATGCTTCAAGACTTAATCGGGCCTCATCCGCAAGGCCCTGTTTGTTTAATATCCCGACTTTTAAAATTCCCAAACTCATCCGATCTGCGTTTTGGCGGCCGCCGCTATCTAAAAAAGTGCGGATGTATTCCAGTGATTGCGCCCAATCTTCGTCAGCAGCGCTGTAAAAGGCCAGTGCCACGAAAACCTTGCGGTTGTCGGGATATATCTCGGCTATTTTGGTGAGCACTTCCCGCTTTTCTGTGATCGCCACCGTCTCATCTATAAATCTGGCCATCAATTGGGGCAACTCGGCTTTAAGCTTTGCGTCTTTGTCCAGCTTATCCTTAACGCTTTTATTAAAGGCCTCTATGTCCCGGTTGTACGCTTTCCACTGCGCTTTGGTCTTCAGTGCATTTCGTCGCCGTTTCTGCAGTTGTTCCAGTTTGGCGCGCACCACGAAAAACTCCCAGGCATCTGAATCTGCGGTAAGCACCGCTTCTCTGAGCAGCTTTTCAGCGCCCTCCCAATCCTGCCGTTCAGCCCGGATAAGGCTGATCGCATAAAACAGCCAGCTTTTTTCAGCATCCGTATGCCAGCTGTCTAAGGCCGAGACTTCATCGATCAGATCCTCCAGAACCCGGACCAGATGTCCTTGAAACTCACCCGGGGAACGCCAGTCTAAAGCCAGCAATTGTTCGCGATAAGGGCTGCGCGCACCTTCACCCGCAAGCCAGTCTATTAAAAACTGCATCAGTCTGGCTTCCGGATTTTCGGGATCCATGGATAGGGTTTTTGAAAAAAGTTTGGCAGCACCCTGGGTATCCCCGGTGCAATAATGCATCATACCGGCTGCCATGATCATCTCCGGCTGCGGGTTGCCCTTGAGTTCTTCATCGGCCAAAGCCTGGGCTTCGGCCCACATTCCTTCGGAGGCTTTTTTCTTGATCTCCTCCAGCGATTTCTCAATTGAAAAATCCAATTCACCATTCCACTTGGCCTGGCCGGCCTTTAATTCTTCAAGAAACTTGGCCGCATTCGTAATGGGTAAAACCATGCCCAGATCCCAGCGGGGGGTTGCGGTCATCATCAGGCCCTGAGCAACATCCATGGCGACGCCGGCGGCGATACCAATCACTTTGCCCCGCACATCGATCATCGGTCCGCCGCTGTTACCTCCATAAAGCGACGTATCGACCTGGAGCACATTTTCGAAAGATCGGCGCACATTGCCACCGGTTACACTGGCGTTAACCGCTTCGTCCTGGGTTCGGCTGCCCAGCGGAAACCCGATGGTGATAAGTCGCGAGAGTTTGGGAACACTTTTAGAATCCAGCTTCAAGTCCAACGGCAACGGCTCCAGCCCTTCCGGCACCCGGTCAATTTTTACGACGGCAAAATCATCTCTGAGCGGTGCGGTGATCACCTGGCGGGTTTGGACCGGTGGTTTGGGCACACCGGCAATAGACAGGCGCGGTTCGGATTCGGTGCTGTAAGCATTTTCGATGAAATAAACATCGGTCAAATCCGGGCTTTCAATCAGGCGGGAAACACGGTTAAAGGCCCGCGCGCCTTCAAACCATAAAAATATCCGGTATTTTAATTCCGGCATCTTGTCAACTTGCATGAAATGCTGAACAGTGGATAGAAGATTGGAGTCCTCCAGCCAGGGGCAGACCACATGTCGACTGGTCAGCATATAGCCATCGCTGTCCACCAAAAAAGCCGTGCCCTCAGCCAGATTGCGATACATTTGTTCATTCTCGATTTCCAACCAGTACTCAACCAGTATAAAAGCGATCGACGGTGAGTATTGATTGGCATAGTCCTCCAGGCGGTTTTCAAAACCCGCTTTCCGCTGGCTAAGCTGATACCACGCCAAAAAACCGGCCATCGACAGAATAATGATTAAAACGGCCAGTATGCTGATACGATTCTGAAGCCCTTTTATCGTCAGCCTCCGTGCAATCGCGGCCGGGGGGGGCAGGGGTTCTGCTTTTACTTCAACGGGTCTTTCTTTAATTCGCGCCAGCGATACAGCCACCTCGGCCATGGACCGGGGCCGCATATCCGGATCATCGGCCAGCATGACTTTGAGCAGCACTTTGGCCGCCTCCGGTAAATTAAGCTCATCGACTTTGGCCAGATAATCGGTGGTTTCCAGGTCAGCGGATAACAGCTCTACGAAAATTTTACCCAGCGACCAGATATCACTTCTGAAATCAAGGGGGCGATGGTTGACGATATCCGGGTGCACGTTCAGCAAGTTTTTTAGCATGGATCCGGGCCGGTCGAGCTTGGGATCAAAAAACCGAGAAAGCTTATAGTCAATTTTGACCTGGAGCTTCCCGCTTTCAGCCCTTACCAGCATAATGTCGTTTAAAATGAGATGGGGTATAAAGTAGCCCTCCTGGTGAAGCACGGTGAGAATGGAGGCCATCTGAAAAAACAGGTCTAGGGCCATCTGGTGATCCTGCAAGCGTCCGGATGTCAGCAAAGAACCCCAGCTTTCGGTGTCGATCCATTCGCTGATCCGATACCAGAGCCCGTCGGTTGATTGTCGAATGGCATAATGACGAACGAAGCCTTTATCAGGCAGCTTTTTGAGGCGCTCCAGCTCCTGAGTGAGCCTGACGGCCACTTTTTCGTCAACCCCCGATTGGGGTGTAAACAGGCGGATCATGACCATCTCTCCGGTTCGTTCCCGGATGGCCCGGCACAGAAAGCTGGAATGACCTTCGTGCAGAATATCGACAATCCGATAATCGTCGATGTATTTGCGGCCCTCACCGATTTCGTTCCCGCAGGCCGGACAGAGGGTAATTTCTTCGGCTACTGGCTGGTCACATTGGGGGCAGAGTCTCATAATTATTTTCGTTTAAATGCAGGAGTCAAGCTCCAGGATGGATAACCTTCGGAGCTGAATATATAATGACAAAATTTCAAACGGAAGCGTTTCGTTTCTAGGTAAAGGTTAACAGATGAAGGATTGCTAAACTTTTCAGTATATTATATTTGGTTCAGCGCTAAATGTCAAGTAAGGGAAGCGCTGCCTACTTTATCAAAATCAGGGAACCCGGTTACGAAAAAAAACCATCAGAGAAATTGCCCGAGAGATGTTTTCCTGTGCAGACGGCTGCGCCATGAACGGCAAAAAAGACGGGCTGGTCAACATGGGGGCTTTTTGGCGGTCAATGATGATCAGCTGGCCGGCCGGGCGCGCAACCTTCCAACCGGTTTGAAACTTAACTTTTCAGGACCTCTGGAATTCAGCGGTAATACAAACCGTTTGGAAGTGAATATCCACCGTGTCTTCGATGTTGGGAGCATAGCCGCCGGCCATGGTGATGGCCACCGGCAGCCCGGCTTTATGGCAGTGACCCAACACCAGGCGGTCGCGTTTTGCAAGCCCGTCTTTGCTCACACCGAGTCGCCCGAAGCGATCTTCAGCATATGGGTCGGCACCGGCCAGATAGATGACCGCATCGGCCCGGGCCTGCTTCAGAGACGCCCGAATGCCGGTTTCCAGGGCATCCAGATACACCCGATCATTGGCGCCATCGTCAAGAGCGATATCCAGATCACTTTTTACTTTGCGATAGGGAAAATTGTTTTTGCCGTGTATGGAAAAGGTAAAAGCCGTCGGATCGTTCTGCAGCAGGACCGCCGTGCCGTTGCCCTGATGTACATCACAGTCAAGAATCAGCACACGCTTGCTCTGCGTTTCGGCCTGAAGGGCTCGCACCGCAATGACGCTATCATTGAATACACAATAACCCTGCCCCTGATCTTTGAATGCGTGATGGGTTCCGCCGCCCAGATGAACGGCAACGCCATCATCAAGGGCTGCGAAACAGGCTTCAACGGTCGCTCCGGCAGAACGCCTGGCACGCTCAACGAGTTCAGGGGACCAGGGCAGCCCGACGCGACGGACTTCTCGGGCTGTCAATTGCCCTTGATGCAAACGGCGCAGATAGATCGGATCATGCGTTCGGGAGATCTCTGCGTCGGTTGCAGCATGGGGAATGCAAAAATCTTGTGGTGAAAATAGATGGGAATTGATGAGGCGTTTCCTGAGAAGGGCATATTTGCTTATCGGAAATGAATGATTTTCCGGCAAAGGAATGGCAAATGAATCCGTGTAGAAAATTTTCAACCGTTCGACCTGCTCCCTTTATTCTTGGGATTCTATGATTCCTCTGTAAGTGCCGGCTTTTTGTAAAGCAGACTTCATCTCATCTGTGGTGATGCGTTGCGGGTCATAAATCACCGTGTTGATTTCCTTGAACCAGAGCTTGCTTTTTTGAATGCCCTTCTCCACTTTTTTAACACCGTTGAGCCCATCCAGGGCTGCTTTGCCGACATCGTATCATGCCACGTGAAATGTTACCTGCGCATCAGCAAGGGGTTGCTGATCAGATGCGATCGCAGTCGCTAAAAACAGAAGCAACAGGTTAGCCAGGAACAATAGCAATTTGAAGCAATTTATGTTTTTCATAATCGTCTTTCTTTAGATGCATTTTAAGGACCGACTCTAAATGTTACACTGGAACTGTGCAATCGGTTCTTTTTTAAATTCTGCGAACTCCATTATGGAATCCAGCTCAACATTAGCCTCCCCCCTGGCCAGCCCGGCAGTAATTAAAAAGTCAAAGCAGCGCACTGCGGGGTTGACTTCCCTGGCCGCATTCTCAATATTGATCAACCCGTTTTCCCGAAAATCCCGCGTAAAGTCCGTTAAGATTTCTTCAGCCTCATTCCAATCCGAAAACGGCAAAACGGTACTGAATTGGTTGATGCGACGTCGGGAAGAAAATCCGCCCACCAAACCGAAGTGCTTATTGATGTAATCGCCCATTGTTCGAATGCCGACCTGGGCAGCGGTGTGCCCCAGGTTATCAATAATGCGATCCAGATCTTCCAGGGTAAAAAGGATGACTATGAAATGTCTATGCCCGTTATTACGGGCCAGATCAGCCTGATAGCGCACCTTAAACTGGCGCCTGGAGTGCAGGCCGGTTAATTCATCCTGCAAACTTTCAATGCTGGTGATGATTTCATCGTAGAATGGATGCTCGAATTCTTCAAAGGCTTCGGGGGTACCCTGAAAAACAATTTTTTTTGCATAAAGGGCCAGTATGTGGTCGGAAATGAAAAATACATCCGGAATATCATGACTGATTAATACAGCCGTAAAGCCGTATTTCCTTTTGTATTCGGCGATCATTCCCAGGATGGCATTTCTGCGAATGGGATCCTGGCCGGTGGTCAATTCGTCAAACAAAACAATTTTCGGATCGGTAACCAATGCCCGGGCCAGCGCGGTTCGCTTTTGCATCCCGCCCGAAAGCTCGGATGGGTATTTATGGGCCACATCGGTCAGTTCGGTTTGCTCAATGCGGGCCATTACCTTTGTATGAATTTGTTTTTTGGTGAGTCGGTTGAATTTGATCAGAGGCATGGCCACATTTTCATAAACTGTTTTGGAGTCAAAAAGCGCGTTGTTCTGGAACATGTAGCTGACCTGCGATAAGTACGCATTCCATTCTTTGCGTGTCATTTTTTCGATCGGTTGACCCTGAAAAAGGACACTGCCTTCTTCCGGCTTCAACAGACCGATAATGTGCTTGAGCAGGACACTTTTGCCCTCGCCGCTTTTGCCGATGATGGTGGTAACATCACCTTCAGATATTTGCAGGTTAACCCGATCCAGAATGGTGCGCTGACCAAATCGTTTGGTAACATTTTTAAACTCTATGATCGGTGGGTTTGCCATAATACAAACAATGCACCTAAGCCGAAGACATTGTGTTTCGTAAAACACCATTTGCCTTGGTTTTCCGCATTTGAAAAGCGATGCCTTTATCTGAATCTTAAAAACAGGCCGGACGGCCTGGAAATGTTTGCTTAAGAATGCCTTCAGTCTAACCCTAATCACAAAATGAGATCATGCAAGGCAGGCGGCGATAAGAAAACCGCTAACAGAGCGTGTTGGCAATAAAAAGCATGTTGTTGTATAGATGGGGATGGATTTGATTGAAACTTTTCTTACTCAGATAACCAGCTCCTAACGGCCTGCACGATCTGCGTATAGGTATCTTCCTGAGAAACCGGATTGGATTTGGGCACCCGAAAGGAATGATCGCCACCTTCGATCACTTCCAGTCTCCAGGGTGCTGTCAGGCGCTCCAAAACCGTGTTTAAGCGCTCCAGATCACACAGGGCATCACGTGTGCCGGCTAAAAAATGCATGGGTATCGGTATCCGGTACAGATGAGCATCACGTAACTGATCTTTTTTTCCCGGGGCATGCAGCGGATATCCTAGAAAAACCAGCTTGCTTACCGGAAGAAGCCCCTCGGCCACCATTTGAGAGGCAACACGCCCGCCCATGGACTTACCGCAGGCTACGATGGTTTGCGGGCCGAATTTCGGGTGGGTGCTCAAAAAACGATAAACGCTTTGCCAGGTTTGAACTAGTTTGGATTGGGAATCGGGTGACTTTTTCCCTTTTTCCTTGTAAAGGAAATTAAAACGCAGCGTCAGGTATCCCGACTGCACGAGTCCCCGGGATACGAATTGGATCAACGGATTGTTCATATCGTTGGCGGCTCCGTGGGCAAAAATCACACCTAAAGTTTGTTCGGGTTCAAAGTTCTTCGGAACCGAAAGTATACCGGAAACGCTTTCAGCATCTCCCAGCGGAATCGAAACGTTGCGGGCGATCATGTTTAACTCCTTTGGTGTTCAATAATCCGCACAAGCCCTTCCGCCTCGCCTGAGCGGCCCAAGCCGGCGAGGCGGGCGGGTCACGATGGCGGGCAGGGGTTTTAGCTCGAGGCGTGCTTAAAATACGCCGAGGGCTGAAACCTGTGGAGAAAGCAACTCATCAGAAAAATGACCATTTAGTGGTAGCAATTAGCGGATTCCCAGCCCAGTATGGCCAGCTTGCGAGCCTTGCCGCCCCCGTAGTTTCCAAATTCGGCCGTTTTACGAATGACCCGATGACAGGGAATCACAAACGAAACCGGATTACTTCCGACCGCATTGCCGACCGCACGAGAGGCTTTGGGCATCCCGATATGCGTCGCAACGTCCTCATAGGAAACCACAAGCCCGGTGGGTATTTTGATGAGCGCCTCCCAGACTTTGATTTGAAAATTGGTGCCGTTTAAAACCAGATGAAGGGGAATAGAATTTTGCCCGACCAGTGGATTGAAAATCCGATTAACAATCGATCGGATTGCATCCGGATTGTCAATTAAGGTTGCATTTTCCCACCTGAGTTTCAGACTCGCCAGGGCCTGCCGCCGGTCATCGTTTTGAACAAAGTTTAAGCCGCAGATACCTCTGTCGGTTGTTGCCAGCATACATTCGCCGAACGGGGTGGCATGATATCCGTAGGCGATTTCAAGGCCTTCGCCTTTGTCCTTGTATTCCCCCGGGGTTACGGCTTCACAGGTGACAAACAAATCGTGCAGGCGACCGGGGCTGGTCAGGCCCGCTTCGTAGGTAACGTCTAATAGGTTAATTGACTTTTCCAGCAGCGTCTTGGCGTGCTCTTTGGTTAAAAATTGCAGGAACCGTTTGGGACTGATGCCCACCCAGCGGCTGAAGAGTCGCTGAAAATGGTATTCGCTCATGTGAATCTTAGCGGCAATTTCCCTTAAACCCGGTTGGGTATGAAAGTTATCGGTCAAAAACTCGATCGCTTTCTCAATGCGCTGATAATCAACCGCTGCCTGGGAAAAATCTTCAGCTTTCATTTAAATTGCCCCCTTTCTCAAAATTAATCTAACCCCTATAATGGCTCAAATCAGGTCTAAAATAGGTCGAACCCAGCGGTTTCGCCACCCGATTCTTGCTATTTTTCACTTTTAATTCTGATCACAGCTTTTATCTCCTCATTCGGTTGGCTTGTTACGCCAGCTGCGCCCCCTATAATCGCTAAGATATCAAAATTTAAATCTTTTTTAGCGCAACGCGCCAGATGCAGATCATTTACTTATGGCATGAGTTACCTAATTTTTATTCATTCTTTTCACATTGCTTTTTAAATTGCAAGGCTTATAATATTTCCTAAGTCACTGTTATTTATTTGAATATGGTATATTCACTTTTTTGCACGCTTTTTGCATAAATCGCTTAATAATGCCATTTGTGGAGCGCTGAAACCGATCCGACAACCATGGTGGTTTATAGGCAAGTTCAATCACCCAATAAATTTCCGGATTTCTTATTGACCGCCATAAAATTTTAAGGACTTTGAGAAAGTAAGGTGAGCAAAATATGATCTCAACACTTCAACGGTCATTTAAACTAGGAAAAGAATTCGCTGCCAAACCCGCTTCCGATCTAAAGATGAATGATTATGAAATCATCGCTCGCTTGTACTATTTAATCAGCAACCTGTCTGAAGAAAAGCAAAAAAATCTTTTCGAACAGTTACTCAACGGGAGCATGACCAACTTTTTGTTGAAAGCGGCAATCGATATGTCAACCGAACAGCAGTTTACATTTATGAGACATCTGGAAGAAATGCAGCCCAAAACTGAGCAACCGGACCGAAGAACATACGCCAGAAAGGATTGCCTGATAAACGTCCATTTTAAAATTCGGGGACAAAAATTCCGCAGCTATATTTTGGACATCAGCAAATCCGGTGCCTTTATCGAAACCAGCGCGACGTTAACCAACGGGTTGAAAATGCTGCTTGGGTTCTCATCTCCCGAAGACCGCCAGCCGTTAGACTTAATCGCTGAAATCGTTTGGGCCGATTCCCGGGGAGTCGGAGTGAAGTTTCTCCATCTTACCGAAGATCAGAGCCGGATTTTAAAATCCTTTACCGAAAAAACCGACGAAGTTCTAGAAATCGCCAGCTAGCCAGCAGCTCGTCAATTCGTCAAATAGTTGACTGGTGAAATGAGTTATAATGGATTGACGCCTCTGAAGAATTGACGATTCGACCCGTCAACTATTTAACGAAATCTCGCATAAGGTCTGAAATTACCGCCGGGCCGAATCCGCGTGAGTATAGGAAGCGATATATTTTTCCACTTCTTTTTTGGGGATATGTTTCGCGCGCAAAGGTCTTCAGTTTCTTTTCCAACAGTCGGCCGGCATGCTCATATTCATCCGCTCCGGGGTATTCCTCCAATAAGATCTTTTCGATTGCGTCACCACTCAAGCGTTTCTTTTTTAAAGCCAGCCGAATATAGCGCCTACCGAAGCACTTGCGTTTGAGCTGTAAAATATATGCCCGGGCGGTTCTTAGGTCATCGATGTAACCGAAACGTTCACACTTGACCATCACCGTGTCGATGACTTTGCTCGCAAAGCCCCGTTGCTGTAATTTCTGTTTTATTTCATATTTTGAATGGTCGCGATTCGCGAGAATTCGAACCGCCGTAATCATGGCTTGTTGGTAGGATGTTTTGGCAGGCGGCGAAAAATTTTGTCTTCTGTCTTCTGTCATCTGACCTCTGTTATATAATGGTTGTTAAAAAACATTCCTGTATTTGATTGTTTTTTTTACAACCACTTATGCCGCAATTCCATAATTGGGTGTTTTTAACCGGGTGCTTTGCACCCGGTTACACCCGCACCGATTAAGGCACTAACGTACCTTTGGTTTTTCCGCTGATGGCGGAAAAATCCAAGCCACCCGCTCTGCGGGTGGTCGGCGACTCGAAACATTATTGTGAAAAGCGGCGAGATTGCGGCAGCCAGGGTCCTTTGACCTGATAGCCATCGGCCAGAAGCAAACGGCTCAGACCCTTCAGATGCGGCGCCCCCAGGAACGCAACGACATCCCCCCGGGCCAGCTCCGCCCGCATCCTTTCAAAAAATATTTCATCGCGATAATCGATAATGGTGTGATGCCGGCTTGGAAACCGGATACCGGAGAGCCGCAAATCTTCCAGATCACCTTTTAAATAGGACTTCACATATTTGTTCGCAAGCGTTTCCCAGTGCTCCACCTGTTTGAGAAAATACATGATTCTTTCATGGGAAATGTTTTTCAGCACGTTGATTTGCTCTTCAATGGCTTCAAGAAATAATATCTTTTTGCCCAGTTCTTGGGCAACGCCGAATCCTTCCATATCGACCGAATATTTCCAGCCGTTGAGTTGCAAGTAAGTGGACCACAGGGTAAAAAATGCCAGCCAAGGCTGCATGCCTTTTACCAGATCATAAACCGTGTCTTTCAGGCTGTCCTTGCAATAGAGAAAAAATTGGGTTGAATTTCTGATTCGGCAAACCGGAATCAGCGCACCGGTGATGCCGGCGATGGTTTCATCATCCAGCTCGTCAAAAAGGTGGTATGCGCTATCCGGGTCAATACCGGACTCCCTGACTCTGGCCATACTTTGATCATCCAAAGGGCCTTCAAACATCACCAGACGCGCATTTTCGATACAGCGGTAAAGTGATTTTCGAAAACTATACGGAAAAAAATGGGCGGTGCCGACAATCTGTGATAGCTTGCCGTTTTTCTGCACCTGCCAGATCATTTTTAGCTTTTTTTGTTTTGATCCAATTGAAAACATTCGAGCCTATAAACAAACTCAGTGTATTTTTCCGAAAGCACGAAACGCATTTAAAATCGAGGGTTTCTTGGGTGCCAGTTCACACATTTCGTAGCGGCGGGTGGGCACCGCACCCCATTTTTCTTTAAACCGGCGGATACCGGCATTCACCCCCAGGCCAAGATGAATAAAGGGTTTCTGATATTCCAGGCTCAAATTGATCAGTTCAAATAATAAGAGATCCGAAGCCCCCACAGTATAGTATTTTTTAGAATGGCAGCCGATAATGTAATTGGAAAACCCTTTGGCCTCAAGGTCAACGACATAAAAGGCGGTCAGTTTATCGGCTTTATCCCTGGCATTTAACACAAATGCCTTATTCGCAGCGGCCACAAATTCCGGCATTTTAAACAACAACCGTTCTACGCGTTCGGACAGACGGCTACGAACAGCAAATTCATGCATCAGCTCCTGATGGCCGTGCTGCATGCTGCCGGACAATTCTACCCGCAGATTCTGGCGCGCCTTTCTGAGGTTGCGTTTCACCGGGCTGCGGATAATCGGTTTTTGCGTTTCCAGTGTAAAGTAGGCATCGCTTTGGCTTTCGCGGCAGGCTGCAACCAGAGAAGACGGCATTTTCGGCGCGACCAGTGAAATATAATCAGGATGGAATTTTTCCCTGAGTTTAGAAAGAACCGCTTCAAAGTTGTCTAAGGTGAAATTGTCTTTCAGGGGATATCCAATCAGAATTATCCAGTTGTCTTTATGGCAAATAAAGTGATCATCAATTAGAAACGGCTCACCGCCGGATACATGGGTCATCAGACGAATGCAATGCTCCGGTATATACCCCCGTTCTAAAATATAGGCTTCTTCCTGAGCGGTAAGCATAGCCTGACTCATTTCAAAATTGGCCACACAGACAAATACGGAGATCTAATGCCGATGGCATCCACGATAAATATATTTCTCTGTGTGCTCCATGGTTAAATAAATGCCTGATAAATCCTGTCTTATTTACGCATTTTATTAATCTGATCGATGGCGTCTTTGGGAAGGGTTGCTATTTTTCTGCCGGTGGTTAAAGCATAGTAATAAATCTGGGCTACTTTTTCCAGAAGCTCCGCATTTTTCCAGGCCTGATCAAGATCTCTTCCCAGGCTTAAGGCACCATGGTTTTGCAAAATGTAGCAGAAACAATCGTTGCCCAGCTTGCTGACAACATGTTGGGCCAGATCGGCGCTTCCGGAAATGGCGTAAGGAATCAATTCCACAGCAGAACCAATCTCAAAAGTGATTTCATCAAATAGGGCCGGAATCGGTCTGTTGATAATCGACAGTATGCTGGCAAACACCGGATGCGTGTGGATGACGGCATTGACATCGGGCCGGTTTTTATAAACACTTACGTGCATCGTGGTTTCAACAGAAGGTGTCAGCTGCCCTTCAATTGATTTCAATTTGTAATCAACCACACAAATGTCACCTGGTGACATCTCCTGGTAAGGGCGGCGCGTCGGCGTTATCGCAATCATATTTTCAGGGTTAAGTTTGACCGAAATGTTGCCTCCGCTACCCCTGACACACCCGAAAAATCCGCGTTCAGACAACCAGCGGGCACATTTTACAATGGCCTGTTTATCTGTATCAAATTTACCCATTGCTCGCTCCGATAAATTCCTTAAAACGGAATCGCAACTTCGCCTAATTTTCATGCTAGATTCAATTAATACCACACGAAACGATCTTAAATAAATGGTTTTTCTTGACCCAAAAGTCTAAGTTGCGATAATGCGTTTAAAATTGGGAAAAGGCGCACTCAAAGCCGCCAGGGTATCAAAATTAAATAATTTAACACCTGAATTTTGCACGAGTCGGAGGCTTTCATATGCAAGGAGGCGCACCTTAATATTAAAAAATCAGATGCGTCATCCAACGGAACGGGACATTTAAGGACGGGGCTATAGTGAACTATGCCTCGGCCTTAATAATCCGCCTGAGGCGGACCGATGGAGGCCTCCGGCTCGCCCATCGGGTGAAAATTAATGAGATAAAATGATTTTCATCCATTATACCTGATCGGTATTTTGTTTTGCGTCAATAATTTGCTCAACTTGTTGTCATTATAGTGGTTGTAAAAAAACGTTCCGGTATCCAAACGTTTTTTTCTACAACCACTTATACCGCAATTCCGTCATTCGAAAATTATTATGGAAAGCGGTGAAAACATAATCTAAACTTCTCATTAATTTTCATGCAAAATTCAGGTGATAATTCTTGACTATTTACGTACAAATAGGTCCTATAAAAAATAAAAAACATTTATGATATTAAAAACTGGTTTTAAGATCAGTTTGGAAAGGAGACCAGAGCATGCCCGACATGGACGAATTAAAAGATGCAAAGCAATACTATAACGATATGCCCCAGAAAACAGAAGGGTTCTTTTTAAAAGGATCCAACGCGCTGGATTGGGGGATGAAAAACAGGCTGGCCCGGATTTTCAACCCGGAATCCGGCCGCACAGTCATGCTGGCCATCGATCACGGATACTTTCAGGGGCCAACGACAGGCCTCGAGCGGATTGACGTCAATATTCTTCCGATTGTGCCTTACGCAGACACCCTGATGCTCACCCGGGGCATCCTCAGGAGTATTGTCCCGCCTGCCACCACAAAACCGATCGTGCTGCGGGTGTCAGGCGGCACCAGCATTCTCAAGGAGCTCTCCAACGAGGAGATCGCCGTGGATATCGAGGAGTCGATCCGCCTGAATGTTTGTGCCATGGCCGTCCAGGTATTCATCGGCGGTGAATATGAAAGACAATCCATTATCAACATGACAAAGATGGTGGATATTGGCACCCGTTATGGAATTCCAACGCTTGCGGTAACCGCCGTGGGCAAAGATATGGCCCGCGATGCCCGCTACTTTCGACTGGCCACCCGTATTTGCGCCGAACTGGGCGCCCATTACATCAAAACCTATTATGTCGAAAAAGACTTTGAAACGGTCTGTGCTTCGTGTCCGGTACCCATTGTTATGGCCGGCGGCAAAAAAATTCCTGAATTGGATGCGCTGACCATGGCATATAACGCCGTCCAACAAGGGGCTAGCGGCGTGGACATGGGTCGCAATATTTTTCAGTCCGATTCTCCAATAGCGATGCTGCAGGCGGTCGGAGCGATAGTTCACAATAACGAGATACCGGAAAAGGCCCTGGACCTTTACCAAACTCTAAAAAATCAGTCATGAAAGTTTCCGTCTGGTACAACAACGAAGAAATTCGAATCGAAGAGGTGCCCAGGCCAAAACCAGGTGACAAAGAGATGCTGGTAAAAGTTATCTCATGCGGCATCTGCGGCAGCGATATTGTTGAATGGTATCGGCTGCCACGCGCTCCCCTCGTGCCGGGGCACGAAATGGGCGCTGAGGTTGTAGAAGTAGGGAAATCGGTTCTGGCGTATAAGGCCGGAGATCGAGTTTTTATCGCGCCCAAAGTGCCGTGCATGAAGTGTTATTACTGTAAAAGCGGCCACTATCCGGTGTGCTCAAATGTCAGAGAAAGGCTGCCCGGTGGTTTTGCAGAGTATGTTCTCGTTCCCGAAGCCCTGGTAGAAAACGGAACGTATCGCTTACCGGATAATATGACGTATGATCAAAGTACCTTTATTGAGCCGTTGGCCTGTGTGGTCAGAGCCCAGCGACTTGCCGGCGTGCGCAGAAATCAGACCGTCATGGTGATGGGCAGCGGGATGTCCGGATTGCTGCATGTCAAGCTTGCCAAAGCTAAATGTTGTCGGGTCATTGCAACGGATATCAATCGCAAAAAGCTGGAAATTGCAGGCAAAATGGGGGCGGATATCACCCTGGATGCCGCTGAAAATATTCCCGAGCAATTGGCCGCTGAAAGCAAAAGAATGGCTGATGTGGTATTCCTGTGCACCTCCGCAATGACTGCCGTCGACCAGGCATGGAAATGTGTGGATAAAGGCGGTGTCATTGTCTTTTTTGCGGTACCGCACCCTGACAAAAAAGTCACCATACCGATCAACAACTTTTGGACACGGGAAACGCGTATCGTCACCTCCTATTACTGCGGCCCCCCCGATATTGATGCTGCCATAAACCTGATTGAAACCCAAACAATAGAAGTTGACGATTTGATTACCGGCAGGCTTCCTCTGCAGAATATCGCAGAAGGTTTCCGGATGGTAATAGAGGGCCATGAGTCCCTGAAAGTCATTATTAAGCCCCAGCTCTAATCTTGGATTTTAGAATGCGGATTACAGATTTGAAGGCGTTCCTGGATGAATGTCGCCACCTTGAAATGGATGTTTTTCATGTTCCCAAGGGCGACAGGGCCCTGACCTTTATGCGGGATGATGATGGTCATCTGTTTGAGATCAAATTATGAATCGACATTTAAACCGTAGATATTTCATTAAATTAAGCCTGGCAACACTCGGCGGATTTAGTCTGGGCCCGTTCATAAAGGGGTGCACTCAAAATCAAACGATCATTGAAGCCCACAACACAGGTACTAAAAAACTGGAATCTCATCCGGCAATTCCTACCCCGTCAGGCCAGTGCTACCTGGGCTGGCACCATGACATTGGCTACCGCATTTCAGGCGCCTCTGAATACTGGCTGAAAGAAAAAAGTGCCCGGGCAGAGGAACAAATTTTAAGAATTTATAAAAACAAAATAGGTGCATTGCCCGCGGTGCACGGCATCGCAGACGACTTCCTGGGCGGCAGTTACTACCCCAGGGGCGTTCTTGAAGCGGCCGTCAAGATGGACGTCTATCCGATGATGCGATACCTTCCGCGCACTGACTGGAAGGGTATCAGCAAAGGCGACTATGATCATCACCTTCAACGGTTTTCACAGGAAGCCAGCAAAGCGGCAATACCCGCCCTGTTCATACCATTTTCCGGAGCAGGGCATTATGGCGGAGATCATCCCTGGAAAGATTGGGATCCTGAGTATTTTAAACCAGCCTGGGACCGCATGTTTAATATCTTTGAGCAGCAGGGCGCAAACAGGTATCTTGTTTGGGGACTTAATTTAGCCAGTAAATCATCGGGTTTTATCGAGAAGAGAGAATATTTCCGGGTGCCGCCCGAACAGGTTAACTGGGTGGGTATTTCGATCTGGAACCAAACCGTCAGCCGGAGCGAACCCTTTATGGATTTGCTGGGGGATGACTACGCCGAATTTACCACTCAATATGATACCAAACCCTTTGCAGTCTGGGAATTGGGAGACCGCCACCGGGGTTCGGATTGGTTTTATCGATATTCCAGTAAATGGTTTGAGCACGCCTACGGGGCTATCGAAACGCTTCCGATGTGCAAGCTAGTTGTTTTCTATGATTACAGTTGGTTAAACCTGGGTCTGGAAAATCAATTGTTCCAGAAAAGGAATATCGAAATGATTCAGAAAATCGGTAAAAAAAAGTATTATTTAACAGGGGGCAAGAACGCACCCAAAGAGTGAAAAGTTGTGACACGCATATGACAAACTCTGATCTTTTGAGCTCTTTTTTCATGTAAGAAAAGTGCCAGATGATATTTAGCAGGCAAATTTCAGGTGAGCTTGGACCGCCTCTGCGACGTTTCAATTACAGGTAGTGCAAAAGGCTTTGGGGGTGGGCTTGCTTAAGATGGCCATACCAGCGGCAAAGCGGATAAAGCACCAATAAAGCGGCCACAGTGGCCAAATAAGTCTCTGTGAGACCACCGGTCTGATGCATATTGAGAAGCCAGGAAGCTGCCGCTAAAAGATGCACATGAATAACATAGAAGAAAAGCGGCGTGCGGCCGAAAACCTGCAGCGGATGAGCCGGAGATGGTTTTCGATTCCGATACCAGGCAAACAAAAAAGCTAAAATCAGAAACATTAAACCCAGTTCAAGCGCCGCAAAAGAAAGACTGGGCGGGTATTTGCTCACATGCAGCCATTGGGGAATGGAATAGTCGTAGCGGTACAACCACATGTTGCCATAATGGTTAAAGCCGCGAACGATCAAAAATACGATTAAAGAAATGACGCCGGCCATTGTAAAGAAGCGAACCGGATAAAACGGTTCTTGGCTCAGCATAACCTTTCCACAGACCCAGCCTATGAGCATGTATGCCAGCCAGGGAAGCAGCGGGTATAAAACAAATACCCCCATTACTTTTTGAAGACCGGTAATCAGTAATACACCGAAGGGACCTTGCTGCTGTCCATCGCCTGACCCGACGGCCAGCTGTGCAAGTCCTTCACCAAAGAAAAAAAGCCCGAAACAGATTAAACACAGTACGACCGGACCGAGTCTGCGAAGCGGAACCATTAAACAAAAACTGGCACCGATGGCATAAAGTACCTGGAAGGTCATATTGCCGCCGAAACCAATGCTCATCCAGAAAGGATCCAGCAGCACTATAAAAATGCCGCGAATAAAAATATCTCTGTCAATGCCGCGCTCCGGTTCGCCCCGGGCCTGCCGTCTGGCCACGCTCAATGCCAGCACGAAGCCGGCCAGAAACAAAAAAGTGGGCGCACACAGGTGCGTGACCCAGCGGGTGAGGAACTGTGCGGCCGGAATCTCAGCGCCTGCTGGATACCACATGTACGAGTCGCTCGCATATCGAG
>Ga0265303_10000410_pt1 | contig 23936 bp, 18 predicted proteins | sample Helome_2_FD_192494 | JGI IMG/M metagenome (GOLD analysis project Ga0265303, IMG submission 192494) | Marine sediment microbial communities from subtidal zone of North Sea - Hel_20160317 (Illumina Assembly) | ecosystem: Environmental > Aquatic > Marine > Subtidal zone > Sediment ... | reverse complement strand
TCATAAAGGTTGGGGGGAATCTGTAATTATTGGTGTTGCTGGTGCTGGAGAGGAAATATGTACCCGCCCGTTTCAGCTGGTAACTGGGCGTGTATGGCGAGGTTCAGCTTTTGGTGGAGTGAAAGGCCGTACCGAACTTCCTGGATATGTTCAGCGTTATCTGGATGGAGAGTATGAGCTTGATACCTTCATTACTCACAATTTGAGATTAGATGAAATAAATAGAGCATTTGACCTGATGCATGCAGGAGAGTCTATCCGCACGGTAATTAGTTTCAAGAAATAATTAAACGTATTTTTTCCTAAGTTTTTCTTTGTAATATAGTTTTCCAGGCGTTTAATTTTTGATTATATGTCAAAGTTGCATGCGCAGGACTCGTTGACGGAAGACGTGTATAGCGTATCAAGTTAGGTTTAAGCATATGTAGAATAAGCCTATTAAAGTATTTTTCAGCCATTGCTCCGTTAAAAAAAATATCTGTAATATTTTGATGGGTAGAAAGGAATAGTCTGAAATTGTTCGGACATACTGAGGTTTTATCAATATCAGAGTCAAGGCTACTTTCACGTATACATGAAGCAAGAACATCCCACAGTGCTATGCCATTGGACTTTAGTATTTGGATTCTCTGCGTATAGGGAAGAGTTTGAGTAGCGTTGATTAAATCTCCCATAATTGACCAGAAAGCATTGCGACTATGTGCGTAGTATTGTTTTGTTAACAGAGACGTCTTACTAGGTATGCTTCCTAAAATTAGGATATTAGCTTTTGAATCTTCAATTGGGGCAAAACTTTTAATTAATGATTTCTGTGGATATCTCACAAAATTTTTGTTTAGTCTTCATTTACGAGATATTTGGCAACAACAGATTCAAGAGATACTGATGACGAAGCACCTTTGCTCAGTTGTTGTAATGCTTCTAGATCAGACCTCCAGGCAATATCCCCAGAGGCAAGAATGCATACACAATCTGGCTCATAAACCGTAGAGAGTTTGTTCTCTTTCAAGTAGTAAAAGTTCTTACTAGACTCCGAAGGATAAGCATGCATTAACGGCGGTATATCATTCGGTTTGAACCAGAGTTTGATTTCTCGTTCTGCATCATCATCTGTTGCAGAGGCGTGAATAAGATTATCCATACGTTCACCAATTACATTATTTTCAGTATCTTTGAGAGGAACTACTGTTCCCAGGGAACGGATACATCCTGGTTTTTTAACTCTGGCTTCGAGGGGATTCGTAGGGCCTACAATCGATCGTATCTTTTTTATTGCATCCGGGCCTTGATAGACAATCGCAATTACTCTTTGCTTCATTGGTTCATTAGCATAGTGGATACGACCCCTGATATATTCCAAAAGCTCGGGGAAAAAATTCTTTTCCCGATGTTCAGCATAATGTTCTTCGGCGGTCATTTTGCTAACGTTTACAACCTTGGCCCCGCATAAATGTAATCCTGTGTGAAATTCAGAAAGCGTAGAAAGGATATAGCCAGTTGAAGAATTTTTAAGTGCATCCGGTTTAATGAGTACGAGCGTCTGTTCAAGTTTGCTTTCATCCATAAGATTTTCCTTAATTATTTAACTTTTTCTTTTGCAATGTTCATCTGTAATCTGTAGTTTGCTAAAATTACATATAGAGCCAGAGTCAGAATCAAGCCGAGTAGTATACATGGAAAAATAGCAGATCTACGAGTTATAAACCCATTGATTTAATAATCCACGGGCAGCATCTGTAATTTCTGATGCTGTTATTCCTACTGGACCACCAATTTGCTCTAGTAGCTCATCTGCAGCAGCACCATGCAGGAAAACTGCCAGTAACAGTGCATTTTCCATAATCATTCCTTGTGTTAGCAGAGCGCCAATCATGCCAGTTAGTATGTCACCTGTTCCGGCACTACTCAGACCCGGATTACCGCTAGTGTTTATGAAATATTTTCCATCGGGTAGCATACATATACTACCTGCACCCTTTAGTACCGCATAACAGTTAAAACGTTCTACCAGGCTTTTTATTGTTTCTACACGGTTATTTTGCACTTCAGTAGAAGAGATGCCAAGAATTCTTGCTGCTTCCGCAGCATGGGGTGTAAGTACAGTATGTGCTTTACGGTTAATCAATTTATTTGCAAGATTCGGATTAGATGAAATAAGATTCAATGCGTCAGCATCCAACACTAATGTTTTTGTAGATTTAAGTGCGCAGTCAAGCCAGAAATAAGCATCAGTATTTATTCCTAATCCTGGTCCAATAACTAGACAATTGAGATGATCGATCTTAAATAGTTCATGAGGGGAGCGGAACATTAATTCGGGTTGCACCGGATCGACCCCAAGCTCATTGTCATTAATCAAGCCAAGGTATACACGCCCCGAACCCAATTTTAGCGCTGCTGTTCCTGCAAGGAGGGCTGCACCTGTCATTCCGTCTGAACCACCAATAACTCCCACACTACCAAACATACCTTTATGACTGTTAGCAAGGCGGGGCGGTGGTAGTAATTTGTATACGTAATTTTGATCTAAGATCCATGATTGAGGTTCTATCAGAGCAGACGTATCGATATCTAGATTACGTAAAATAATTTCTCCACAATATTCCGTTCCATGGTGGGTCAGAAGACCGGGTTTCATACCAATGAAAGTAACAGTGATTTTGGCATTAATTGCAGAGCCACATATCCGACCGTTGTCACTGCTCAGACCACTAGGAATATCTAGTGCAAGTACAGGCAGATTCATGTGATTTATCACATGAATCAGTTCATAGTATGGACGCTCCAGGTCTCGTGAAAGGCCAATACCAAATAATCCGTCTACTACTGCATTCCAGTCATTTTTAGTTGGAATTTCAGAAAGTATTTTGCCACCTGAAGCGATCCAGGCATCCATTGCATTCTTTGCATCTCCAGATAATTTGGCAGTAGCTCCGGTAAATACCAGGGTAACTTTGAACCACCATTCTTGTAGATATCGAGCAACAACAAAAGCATCACCACCATTGTTACCAGGGCCTGCTAACACCAGAACTTTATTTTTCTCACTGGTTAGCAGTTTATCCCGCACCACTTTTGCTGCAGCCAGACCGGCTTTTTCCATTAAACTTGTAGGAGTGGGCGAATCAGTTGCAAGCTGTTCAATTTTACGGATTTCAGTAGTGAGATAGATTGGGGTATTTTTATTCATGTAATTAATTATCAGGGTAAATGCTTTTAAGACTGTGGATAGTGAGCCTTCTCGTGTAAAATTATGTTTTCTATTTCAATGTTATATTTCATCTAATGCTTCGATTTCGTGGGGGTAGCGCACTATCTCCCTTTCGTCTGGAGAAATTAGCAGACGCAATCAATATATTTGCCCCACAAGTTTCCCACATTTCTGCCGAGTATTGGCATTTTTGCTCAGAAGTGCGTAGTTTGCGGGAAAATGAAACTTTCATTCTTGAAAAGTTGCTTACCTATGGTACAGCAGCACAGGAGAATACGCCTTCTTCCGGCGAATTAATACTGGTTTTACCTCGTCCTGGAACCATCTCCACTTGGGCATCAAAAGCAACTGATATTGCTCATCAGTGTGGATTAGACATGATCGAAAGATTAGAGCGTGGCATAGCCTTTTATATCCAATCATCTGAAGGGGAGCTTTCGGTTAAAGAGAGAGCCTTGTTATTGCCATTGATTCATGACCGAATGATTGAAGCAGTATTTGGTTCATTTAGTGATGCAGAAAACTTATTTCGGAATATAGACCCTGTTTCCCTGAACATAGTTGATATAGAAGTAAATACATTAGAGATGTTGCAACAAGCTAATAATGAAATGGGTCTTGCTTTATCGTCTGATGAAATTAAATATCTTTCAGATCATTATTCACAAATTGGACGTAACCCTACCGATGTGGAGTTGATGATGTTTGCTCAGGCTAATTCGGAGCACTGTCGCCACAAAATTTTTAATGCGGACTGGGTGATAGACGGTAAGTCTCAGTCTAAGTCGTTATTCTCAATGATACGTAATACCCATGAACTGCATCCACAAGGTACGGTAGTAGCTTATATGGATAATTCTTCGATTATTGAAGGAGCCAAAATTGCTCGCTTTTATCCGGAGCAAGATAATTGCTACACATATGCCATGGAGCATACACATATTCTGATGAAGGTAGAGACCCACAATCATCCTACTGCCATATCTCCTTATCCCGGTTCTGCCACTGGAGCAGGAGGGGAGATTCGTGACGAAGGAGCAACTGGTCGAGGCGCAAAACCAAGAGCTGGATTAACAGGATTCTCAGTTTCAAATTTAAACATTCCTGACTATATCCAACCCTGGGAAAGGTGCCAGAAATCAGGGAAGATGAATTCATATGGTAAGCCCTCACGTATCTCATCGGCCCTACAAATTATGTTAGAAGGGCCAATTGGAGGCGCTGCATACAACAATGAATTTGGTCGTCCTAATTTGGCTGGATATTTTCGCACTTTCGAGGAGCTAGTTAGGAATGAGATGCGTGGTTATCACAAACCTATTATGTTGGCAGGAGGAATCGGACATATTTCTAGTCATCATTCACTCAAGGAAGAATTTCCATCAGGTGCACTATTGATTCAATTAGGTGGACCGGGAATGTTGATCGGACTAGGTGGCGGTGCTGCTTCAAGCATGGATACGGGAGACAATGAGGAAAATTTGGATTTCAATTCAGTACAGCGTGGTAACGCAGAGATGGAGCGGCGCGCTCAGGAAGTAATAGACAGATGCTGGCAGATTGAGAGAACAGAGGGAACGAATCCGATTCTTTCAATTCATGATGTTGGGGCAGGTGGTTTGTCTAATGCCGTACCAGAGTTATTACATGATTCACGACGTGGTGGGGATATTGATTTACGAAAAATTCCTTTGGAAGAGCATGGTATGTCACCAATGCAAATTTGGAGTAATGAAGCACAAGAGCGATATGTACTGACAATCTTGCCAGAATCTCTGGAATTATTCAGGGCAATTTGTAAGCGCGAGCGTTGCCCATTTGCAGTAGTAGGAAAAGCGACAGAAAAAGAACAACTTTCTGTTACTGATTCAATTTTCGATAATCATCCAGTTGATATGGAAATTTCAGTATTACTTGGGAAATCTCCAAAAATGATACGTGAGGTTACCCATATTAATAAACTATCGGCACCATTTAATACGACAGAGTTGGATCTAAAAGAATGTGTATACAGGGTGCTGCGCTTACCTGTGGTTGCAGATAAAACTTTTCTCATAAGTATTGGTGATCGTAGTGTCGGAGGAGTGACTGTACGTGATCAGATGGTGGGCCCATGGCAAGTACCTGTGGCAGATGTGGCAGTGACTGCTATGGGTTACCAGACATATCAAGGGGAAGCTTTTGCTGTGGGTGAGAAGGCACCGATAGCTCTACTTAATCCTGCATCAGCAGCACGCATGGCGGTAGGTGAAGCTATTACAAATATAGCTGCCACATCGATTGAAAATATTGAGGAAATAAAACTTTCAGCTAACTGGATGGCTGCAGCTGGGCACCCTGGTGAAGATGCAGGTCTATTCGATGCGGTCCATGCAATAGGTATGGAGCTTTGTCCACAGCTGGGCATCAGTATTCCTGTAGGTAAAGATTCGATGTCAATGAAAACAGTATGGGAAGAAAAATATGACAATATGCAGTGTAGTACCAGGAAAGAAGTAACCTCACCTTTATCCTTAATTATCACTGCTTTTGCAAGAGTTACAGATACTCGAAAAACACTTACACCACAGTTACAAACTGACTGTGGTGAAACAGAGTTAATTTTAGTTGATCTTGGAGCAGGCAGGAACCGGCTTGGGGGCTCCGCGCTGGCACAGGCTTACAAGCAAATAGGAGATATTGCACCCGATTTAGTAGACTCAGAAGATGTGAAGAAACTCAAAGGGTTTTTCTCTGCTATACAGCAGTTAAATAAAGAAAATAAAATATTAGCTTATCATGATCGTTCAGATGGAGGGTTGTTTACAACGATATGTGAGATGAGTTTTGCTGGTCACGTGGGTGTAGCTGTAAATCTGGATCAACTCTGTTTCGATGTACTTGCTAACGATGTGGATGGGTATGAACTGAAGCAAGAAGTATTAAGTGGAAGATTCCAGGAGCGTATTATTTCGGTTTTGTTTAATGAAGAACTTGGGGCAGTAGTCCAGATAAGAACTGAAAATCACCGTGATTTTATGAAGATAATATCTGAGGCAGGGTTATGTGACGTATGTTTTGTAATTGGTAGCCTAAACAGTAATGATGAGATACAGTTCACGCGAAATAATAAACCAATATTTTCTGAGAAACGAACAGAATTACATCGCATCTGGTCAGAAACAACTTACGAAATGCAGAAATTACGTGACAATCCAGTTTGTGCTCAACAAGAATATGATCTCAGACTCGATGCTTTAGATCCCGGATTACAGGTAAAGCTGAGCTTTGAAACGGATAATGATATTGCCGCACCTTATATTCAGAAAGGTGTCAGACCAAGCATTGCAATTTTGCGTGAGCAAGGTGTGAACGGTCATGTTGAGATGGCTGCCGCTTTTGACCGGGCAGGATTCTTAGCAACAGATGTACACATGAGCGACATTATTGAGAGGCGTATTTCTTTAAAGAACTACAAAGGCCTTGCTGTGTGTGGTGGTTTCTCCTATGGAGACGTTTTAGGTGCTGGAGAAGGTTGGGCAAAATCTATTCTATTTAACCATTTTGTTCATGATGAGTTTGCGGCATTCTTTAAACGTGCTGATACTTTTGCATTAGGTGTATGTAACGGTTGTCAAATGATGAGTAATCTGCATGAGCTAATTCCTGGAGCCGAAAAATGGCCACATTTTATCCGTAATAAATCTGAGCAGTTTGAGGCGCGTTTTGTTTCAGTCGAAATTCAGAAAAGTTCATCATTATTTTTTGGTGGAATGGCTGGAAGTATCCTACCAATAGTTGTTTCGCATGGTGAAGGATACGCAGAGTTTGCAAATAAGGAAAAATTTGAAGCTACTCAGGCACTGGTTACAATGCGTTTTGTAAATAACTATGGAAAACCAACTGAGACTTATCCTTTGAATCCTAACGGTTCACCTACGGGTATTGCTGGCATGACGACACCTGATGGACGATTCAGCATACTTATGCCACATCCTGAGCGAGTATTTCGTGCAATTCAGCATTCTTGGTATCCAAAAAGTTGGCATGAAGATGCGCCATGGATGAGGATGTTCAGGAATGCAAGAAAATGGGTCGGATAAAAATATAGTAATAGTATCTGTTAGAGAATTTAAAATAATAGTTTGGAGATTAATAGAATGGTGGCGTTTAGATGTCCAATACACATTAATATTCTTGGTGTATTTCTTCTGATATTTGGTGCACAGTTCAATATAGTATTTGCAGAAATAGTACCTGAAAATATGCATAAATTAGAGTGTGCCCCAATTGGGAGCTGGACGGTACCAGGAGGTGAGGAAATATCTGGTACAGAAGTTATCTCTAATGCGGCAAATCAGTCTGTTGTATTGCTTGGAGAAGCACACGCAAACCTGGAGCATCATCGTTGGCAGTTACAAATGCTGGCGTCATTACATACCCGGCATCCGGATATGGTAATTGGATTCGAAATGTTTCCACGTCGTGTACAGAAAGCTCTCGATAAGTGGGTCGCTGGTAGTCTTACAGTAGCAGAGTTTCTTGATGCTGCAGACTGGAATCATGGTTGGAATATTGACGCAAAGGCTTATTTACCACTTTTTCATTTTGCCAGAATGAATCAAATACCTATGGTGGCACTTAATATCGATTCACAGTTGAGGAAGGAGATCTCTTTAAATGGTTTTGATAGTTTGATGGAAGATAAATTTGAGGGGATAACGCGCCCGGCAGAACCAAGTGAAGCATATCTTGAATACTTGATGCCAATTTACAAAAAACATAATCGAAATAATAAAGATAAGGATGAGATTAGAACCGATGATTCAGATTTTCAACGTTTTGTTAGAGGTCAGCAGGTATGGGATCGAGCAATGGCACAGGCTTTATACTCAGCATTGACTCGATCTGAGCGTCCATTAGTAGTTGGAATTATGGGGGCAGGCCATATTAGGTATGGTTATGGGGTGCCTCATCAACTGATGGACCTTGGCATTGAGGATGTTGCTATGTTGCTGCCTTGGGAAAATAACAAAGTATGCGAGCAGCTGGTTACTGGAATCGCAGATGCAGTATTTGGAATCACATCATATACCACCCCGCATTTACCAAGACACCAGCGATTAGGTATCCGATTTGAAATGGTACAGAAGGGAGCCCGTATTTTACAAATCGAAAAGGGTAGCGTAGCAGAAACAGCGGGTCTTATAGATGAAGATATTATTACAGAAATTGCAGGTTTGGAGGTGAGGCAAATTAACGATGTTATTAAAGCTGTTCAGAGGCAGGCACCTGGTACTTGGTTACCACTTAAAATATCTCGTGGTAGCGAGATAATTGAAATTATTGCTAAATTCTCAGCTATAACGAAATGAGTACTAGCGAGTTCTTAGTAAGGCTACGGCATATTTCGAGTCTTTTCGTTTCTCTATTATTTATTTTTTTTATTTCCACTATATCTACTTTATCTGTTGCTCTTGCCTCTTCATTGGCACGAGATTCTTTGACTGTTGAATATGATATTACCGTTCATATAGATCCGGTTGCACAAACTATTGAGGGTCATAATATTATTTCAACAAAATCTACGCATGAATTAATTCTGGCTTTAAGCAGTCGATTTAAGGTAAGAAATATACTTATCGATGGAATAATTCTTGAGCAATTGAGTATGGAACATGGGATGATGCAAACCTGGAGAATTCCTGATAGTCAGGGTGTTCCAAGGCGAATTGAAGTTTATTGGGAAGGCAAACTTTTGCCACTTAATACTTCACTTAATCACCGCCAAACCCTTAATAGGGGTGAACCAGTAAGTGGTGAATTTGGTACTTTTCTTCCTGACTCAAGTGGATGGTATCCGCATATTGTAGGAGAACTGGCAAGTTATCGTGTAAGTCTTAAGATGCCACATGGACAGCGAGGTATTGTAGCCGGAAAGATTATCAAAGAATCCAATTCTAGTGAAGGGTATCACGCACTTTTTGAATTTCCTTTTCCATCTGAAGGGATTGATTTTATGGGCGGTCCTTATACTGTTGAGACTGATTCAATGTATGGTATAGGCGGAAAGAAAATTCAATTGAGGACATATTTCCACCCAGAAATTAAAGAATTAGCTCATGACTATATCAATGCCGTAAAAAAATATATTCAACTTTATGAGTCATGGATTGGCGCGTATCCATTTTCTGAATTTAGTGTCATATCTAGTCCAACACCTACTGGTTTTGGCATGCCAACGCTTACCTATTTAGGTATTAATGTACTGCAGCTACCATTTATACGCAGTACGTCGCTTGGCCATGAGGTATTGCATAATTGGTGGGGTAACGGAGTATATCCATATTATCCGGGAGGTAACTGGTCTGAAGGGCTGACAACATTTATGGCAGATTATGCTTATAAGGAGCGTATAGGACCTGAAGCTGCAAAAGAAATGCGGCTCAGTTGGTTACGTGATTATATTACTCTGTCATCTGATCAGGATTTTGCACTTGAAAAATTTACTACACGTACACACGGTGCTTCTAAGATTATTGGGTACAACAAGGCAGCAATGATTTTTTTGATGCTACGTGATTTGCTTGGCAATGAAAATTTTGATCGCGCACTCAGATTATTCTGGAAGCAGAATCAATTTCGTATAGCATCATGGTTAGACCTTCAGAGGGCATTTGAAGCAGAATCAGGAAAGGAATTACAAAGATTCTTTGAGCAGTGGCTTACATACGCGGGCGCACCTTCAGTACGTATAGCAAAAGCAGTGCGTACGAGTTCAGAATTTGGTTACGATGTGACGGTTACTCTGGAGCAAGTAGGTTCTTCATATAACCTTCATGTACCGGTTGCAATACATACTAAAGAGGCTATAGAAATTAAGACGTTTAATCTGAACCAAGAAAAGCAGACCTTTTCATTAGAATTACCTAACAAGCCGATTAAAGTAACTCTTGACCCTGACTTTAGGTTATTCAGGAAACTGACACCTGATGAAGCACCGCCAATTTTACGGCAGATAATGGTGAACCAGGATACAAAAACTATTTTGTTATCAGGGAAAGGGGAGGAACGTGAAATTGCTGAGGGACTTGCTGGGAAACTTTTGCGCCGCACACCAGAAATAGCTGTATTAGCTGATATCAGTAAAGTAACTTCAGTATTGGTAATTGGTTTACAGGATCAGGTAAGAAGATGGCTTAACTTAAACAATTTGCCTCCACGTCCGATTAATATGAGCCGTGATGGTACAGCACATGCCTGGACCATACGCCAGGATGGCGTAACATTTATTGTTGTTTCTGCTAAGGATGCGTCCTCTCTTTATACTTTGGTGCGGCCATTGCCGCATTATGGGAGACAAAGTTATGTTGTTTTTGATGGTGCAAAAGTCATTGAACGCGGTACATGGCCGGCGCATGTGCAAGAGGTAATACTAAACTAGTCAGGAGAACTGAGTTTTAATTCATAACGGCACTAGTATCTAGTCCATCTATATAAAAAGGTAAATATGTTATCCGAAACCAGAATTCTGGCATCAAAAGATTTGGCTTAATCGGATATTTTTATATGTACCATAGAATTTTAATGTCTCTTTTATTTATAAAATCACGTTACTTCAGATTACTACGTTACTTGTTTTTCAAACTTCACAGCAAGTTTTTTGTTAACATATGCTTTTAGCTTCTTAATTTAGTGGAGATTTTGTGGTAATTGAAAGAACTTTGCCAATTATTAAACCATATGCAGTAGCAAAGAATCTGATAGGAGAAATTTATTCTCGCTTTGAGTCTAATAGACTGAGAATTATTGCTGTACGCATGATGCGCTTATCCCAAATTGATACAGAAGAACTATATAAGGTACATCATGCCCATCTATTTTTTAATGGTCTAGTTAAATTTATGACTTCTGGAGCTGTTTATTTGTTCTGGATAGAAGGTTAATGTTAGCTTAAAACAATGGATATAAATTTACTTAATTTTAATGCAACAAATCTTACCAATTTCTGTGGGGAGATTGGTGAAAGGCCATTTCGTGCAAAGCAACTATTACGTTGGATACATCAATCTGGTGAGGATGATTTTGCCAACATGAGTAACTTGGCAAAGGTACTGAGGGAGAAACTTTCTGTTACAGCAGTGGTTAAACCACCTCAGGTCATCAGTGAACATATATCTGCTGATGGAACACGTAAGTGGTTAATGGATGTAGATGCTGGTAATGGAGTAGAGACGGTTTATATACCTGAATCTAGTCGCAGTACACTATGTATTTCTAGTCAAGTAGGATGTGCGTTAGAGTGTACTTTTTGCTCTACAGGTAGGCAGGGGTTTAATCGTAATTTAAGCGTAGCTGAGATAATCGGTCAGTTATGGTGGGCAAACAAAGTACTTGCAGCCACCAAAAAAGAGACTGTTTCGAGAGTAAAGAGTTTTGATAGTGAGACAAGACAAGTTTTTCCTTCAGGGCACAATTACAGAGTCAGTAATGTAGTAATGATGGGTATGGGTGAGCCACTTGCTAATTTTGAGAATGTAGTTTCAGCACTTGATTTGATGTTAGATGATAACGCTTACGGGTTGTCACGTCGGCGTGTTACGGTAAGTACGTCAGGGTTGATTCCGGCAATGGACAGGCTAAGTGAACGTTGCCCTGTCGCATTAGCAGTATCACTTCATGCACCCAACGATATGTTACGAGACCAGCTAGTACCCATCAACAAAAAATATCCACTTAAAGAGTTGCTTGCAGCATGCCAAAGATACCTTAATACTGCACCTAGAGATTTCATTACTTTTGAATATATTATGCTGGCAGGAATCAACGATAGTGTGGCTCAGGCCCGTGAATTGGTAAAACTGGTGAAGGACACCCCGTGTAAGTTTAATTTAATTCCATTTAATTCGTTTCCTAACTCTGGCTACAGATGTTCTTCATCTGATGCAATAGATCGATTCCGTAATGTATTGATGCAGGCTGGTTTGGTAAGTACTGTACGAAGGACCCGTGGGGACGATATCAATGCTGCCTGCGGTCAACTAGCTGGAAAAGTATTGGATAGGACTAAACGTAAAAGTCACGTAACTATGGAGGCAGCTAGATGAGACTGATACTGACAGGTTTTTTCGTTTCTTTATTGATATTGACGAGTGGATGTGCCAGTTTCTTTGCGCCTTGGTTTCCACCTAAAGAAAAAGAAGTCAAAGAAGAATTAAAGTCAGAACATTCATGGCTTGGTAAAGAGCAAACCGAAAGTGAAAAAAAAGCGAGTACAGTACTTCATACTCAGCTTGCCGGGGCTTATTACAACCGAGGGCAATATAAAATAGCGATTGATGAGGCAAACAAAGCTTTGAGTACTAATCCCAGCTATGCGCCTGCATATAATGTACTTGGGTTAGTTTATATGAATTTGAACGAAGACAAATTAGCCAAGGAGAATTTTGAGCGCGCTTTGGAAATTGCTCCTAATGATCCCGAGACTCATAATAATTTTGGTTGGTTTCTATGCCAGCGTATGCCAGAACATATGGATCAGGCTATGAAACATTTCATGACGGCTTTAGAAGATTCACTTTATTCAACACCGGAAATGTCTAATACGAATGCCGGCACATGTGAGTTGAGTCGTGGAAGTTATAAAAGTGCAGAGAGATTCTTTCAGAAGGCATTAGTGTTGAAGCCTGAGTATTCTCAAGCTTTGATAGGAATGGCAGAGACTAATTTTATGAGTGGAAACCTTCCTGCTGCTAGGTTAAATCTATCACGTTACATGCGTACCTCTACGCCTACAGCTAAAAGCCTGTTATTGGGAGTGAGAATTGAACGTAAGTCAGGGGACCGTCAATCTGCTGCGAATTATGCTTCACAATTAACGAAACGGTTTCCAAATTCCAAAGAGTCAGCAGCGCTTCGTAATGGTAAGTTTTAAAAATGGATGATATAGATAATAAAAGCGGTGATATTGAAATAGAAACAGATGGAGAGATAGAGTCTGCTGAGAAAACACAGAGTGTTGGCCAGGTACTTCAAACGGCGCGTTTGGCTCAGGTTATGAGTATTCAGGACGTAGCGCGACAATTACGTTTATCTGAGAGGCAGGTTGCAGCAATTGAAGAGGATGATCACAGTAAGTTTCCAAATCAAACTTTTTTACGTGGTTTTATTCGAAATTATTCAAAACTTGTACGAGAAGACACTGAGGAATTTTCTCAATTGTTGCAACAAACTTTTCCGCCTATTTCTACACAAGCTATTTCGTACCCGGTAGATGGCACCCCATTTACCCCTGATCATAAGCAGTCAAAGGGCAACATAATAATCATATTGGTTGCAGTTTTAGTTTCATTATTATTAATTTATGAAGTCTATCGAAGTGGAGGGGATAACCTTCAAATAGATACAAATGTTGAGAATGCAACTGTAAATGATGCTACAACTCAATCTGAAATTGAAGTTGAGCAGGCACCAGGGGATGAGCAAATTCAATTACCATCTGTGATCAATTCTAATGGTTCCGATTTTAATTCGCTTAATGATAAAGAGGTTGCTAAAGACCAATTGATAAATGATAAAATAGAAAAAGAACAACAGGTTAAAACAGCATTGGAAGTTGAGCATGAACCTGTAAAAAAAGAAGGGGAACAAGTTCTCCGTTTTATGTTTAATGAAGATTCATGGGTTGAAGTTAAGGATGCAGGAGGTAAGAGAATTTTTTCACAAGTTGGTTCCGGTAATACTGAGAGAACGATATATGGTCGACCGCCTTTTTCTTTGACGATCGGAAATGCTGCTAATGTTAAGCTAATTTACAATAATAAGTCTGTGAATTTATTGCCATACACTAGTAAACATGGTGGAGTGGCACGTTTATCACTCAATTAGAATTTTCACGAATAAAATTTTCGTACTTATATGACTACATCACAAGATAATTTAAACAAATACAGAAAGAGCGTCGGAGTTCGGATCGGCAAAACTATTGTGGGGGGTGGTGCACCAATAGTAGTCCAATCTATGACTAACACTGATACAGAAGATGTATCTGCAACCGTATCACAAGTGGCACAGCTTGCACGCGCAGGTTCTGAATTAGTGCGAATAACAGTCAATACCACAAAAGCTGCAAAAGTCGTATCAGATATTCGTAATCGTCTTGATGAAATGGACTGTCATGTGCCGCTAGTAGGAGATTTCCATTTTAACGGGCATAAGCTTCTGACTGCATATCCTGATTGTGCTCAAGCATTGGCTAAATACCGGATTAATCCAGGTAATGTAGGGCATGGTAAGAAACGTGATGAACAGTTTGCAACCATGATTGAAACAGCATGTAAATATGACAAGCCTGTAAGGATTGGTGTTAACTGGGGTAGTCTGGATCCAGAGTTGCTTGCTCGTATAATGGATAAAAACGCAGAGTCCTCCGAGCCGAAAGATGCTGGTCACGTGATGCGTGAAGCATTGATTACCTCAGCGTTAGAGAGTGCTGCTAAAGCAGAAGAAATAGGACTGAGTCGTGACCATATTATTTTATCTTGTAAGGTAAGTGGTGTGCAGGATTTAATTGCAGTTTATCGGGATCTAGCTGCATGCTGTGATTATGCGCTACACCTAGGATTGACTGAAGCGGGAATGGGTTCTAAAGGTATTGTTGCTTCTACTGCAGCTTTATCGGTGTTATTACAGGAGGGTATTGGTGACACTATTCGTATATCACTTACACCAGAACCAGGCGGGGATCGTGCGCGTGAGGTAGTAGTAGCACAGGAAATTTTGCAGACCATGGGATTACGTGCATTTGCACCACTAGTTGCAGCATGCCCAGGTTGTGGACGAACCACCAGTACATATTTTCAAGAGCTTGCAGAGAACATTCAAAGTTATGTACGTGATCAAATGATTGTATGGCGTGAGCAATACGATGGTGTAGAGAACATGACCCTAGCTGTAATGGGTTGTGTAGTTAATGGCCCTGGTGAGAGTAAGCATGCAAATATTGGAATTAGTTTGCCAGGTTCTGGAGAGAGGCCGGTTGCACCAGTTTTTGTGGACGGCCAGAAGTCCGTTACTCTGAAAGGCGATAATATTGCCGGTGAGTTTCGTGAGATTGTAGATGAGTATGTACAAACAAAATATCAAAAGAAAGTAGCTAATGGCTAGAAGTATTCAGGCTGTTCGTGGGATGAACGATATTTTGCCCGATCAGGAGCATATTTGGGATTTTTTTGAGCAGACTATACGCAAATGGATGGCAGTCTATGGGTATAAAAACATTCGTATGCCAATTGTTGAACATACTGATTTGTTTGTACGTTCTATAGGTGAAGTTACCGATATTGTTGAGAAAGAGATGTATACCTTTCTTGATCATCTGAATGGAGATAGTTTAACGCTACGGCCTGAAGGTACAGCCTCTTGCGTGCGCGCAGCACTAGAGCATAATTTATTATATACGGGGCCGCAGAGATTATACTACTCAGGCCCAATGTTCCGTCACGAGCGTCCACAGAAGGGTAGATATCGTCAATTTCATCAGGTAGGAGTTGAGGCATTAGGCTATTCTGGGCCAGATATTGACGCAGAGCTAATTATCATGTGTGCAGGTTTATGGGAAAGGTTGGGTATTTCTGATGTGCGTCTTCAAATTAGTACTCTCGGTAGTATTGAGTCGCGTAAATTACATAGATCTAGATTAATAGAATATCTAGAGAAAAAATTAGATCATCTAGATGAAGATGCCCGTAGGCGACTATACAAGAATCCGTTAAGGGTACTTGATAGCAAAAATCCGGAAATGCAGCAAATCATTAATGATGCTCCAGTAATACTGGAAAGTTTGGATAAAGAATCACTTAGTCATTTTGAGGAGTTACAACATATACTAGTTGATCAGGGCATTAAATTTGAAATTAATCCCAGGTTGGTAAGAGGCTTGGATTACTACAATCGGACTGTATTTGAATGGGTAACTGACAGACTTGGTGCGCAGGGCACAATATGTGCCGGAGGTCGATATGATGATTTAGTTGAACAAATTGGCGGTAAGCCAACACCAGCCTGTGGCTTTGCAATGGGTGTAGAACGTTTGTTAGCTCTGATTATAGAATGTGGTAAGGAAATAAAATCAGATTCTACTCCTGATGTTTACATGATACATCAAGGTGAGACCACTGATGGTCCCGCCTGGAATACAGTAAGTTACTTACGTGATCAAGGACTAAAAGTAATCTTACATTGTGGGGGCGGTAGTTTTAAAGCCCAAATGAGAAAAGCAGATACTAGCGGTGCACGTTTTGCAGTCATAATTGGAGAGGACGAAGTACAGGATAAAGTAATAAGTGTTAAGTCTTTGCGTGAAAAGGCAACGCAAGTAAAGGTAGGGCTGCTAGAAGCAGTAGAACTAATCAAAGCTATTTGAGTCAGAAAAAAAATTTCAATTTAGTTGGGAAATAAGATGGCAACATATGATTTGGAAGAACAGGAAAAAATAGATGGTTTGAAATCCTGGTGGGAGGTCTATGGAACACTGGCGATAATAATTGTTGCAACTTTTGTCGCTGGAATATCAGGTACTCAGGCATGGAAGTATTATCAGAAACAACAGACTGATCAGGCAGTAGAGTTATTTGTTTCTTTGCAGGGGGTTGATGAGAGTGGAGATTCAGGGAAAATAAGGGATGCAGCTCGTTTACTAACAGAGGGCTTTCCTAACAGTGGTTATGCATCACGTGCCGCACTAATCTCAGCACGTGCCAGCATAGATGCGAAAGATATTAAGAATGCCAGGAACCAATTAGAGTGGGTGCTGGTCAATAGTGAAGAAACAGAGTTAAAGGATATGGCGAGACTTAGATTAGCTAACTTATTGCTGGATGAGAAAAAGCATGATGAAGCACTCAAGTTATTAGAGAGTAAACACAGTGAATTCTTTGGTGGCTTATATGGAGATTTAAAGGGAGATATTTATGCCGATATGGGTAGTATTTCAAAAGCAAGTGCAGCGTATAAAATGGCAATGAGTAAAATTGATGAAAAAGAGACCCACTATAAAATTATTCAAATGAAACTTGATGCATTGAAAAAATAAAGTAATGTTTATAAATGAACTTGTATTGAGTGTTGTAAGTACCAGGCTGCGGTATATTTTTTTGGTTCCACTTGTAAGCGTGCTTGTTGGATGTACAAGTGTGAGTAATTTGTTTGGCTATGGTGCTAATGACAATTCTGAATCAGTTGCCCAATCTGATAGTGAAGATACTTTATCTAGTTTGGACCAGAATGTTTCGTCTGATGACAAGGATAAAGACTCAGGCTTAATTAAGTATTTGCTGGATGATAGTTCAGAGACCAAGCCTATTAAGACAAAGCCTATTGCTGAAGCTTCAGATTCTGAGGAATTTGCTAGTGTTCCTCCCTTATGGGAGGGAAACGTTAGTGGTGGTGCCAGTTACTATGAAGAATTTTCAGCGAGGGATGCTGTTGATGACGTAATCAGTCTTACTTACCCAGTTGGAGTGAGTGTGACAGGAACAACGGTATTAGTGCCAGCATTTTATAATGATGCAATATATGCTGCATCCTCAGCCGGAAATATTACGCGTTTTGATCCTGTTACGGGAGATGAAGTCTGGAGTATTGACACTAAGCACAGATTATCTGGCGGGGTTGGGGTAAGTGAGGGTGTAATTTTAGTAGGAACTTTTAAGGGAGAAATCCTGGCATATGATGCTAATGGGAATCAATTGTGGGAATCACAGGTAACCAGCGAAGTGCTAAGCCCCCCTCAAGTAGATCAAGGTGTGGTGGTGGTACGTACAGGGGAGGGTAGAATTTTTGGCCTGGATGCAGTTGATGGAAAACGTAAATGGGTTTACCAGGGTTCTACTCCATCTCTCACCGTTCGGAGTTACGCCGGAGTCCTTGTTAAAGGGGGAGGAGTATTTGCGGGATTCCCAGGAGGAAAACTAGTAGCAATAAAATTATCTAATGGGAAAGTAGGATGGGAGGCTTCCGTATCAAAGCCACGAGGCGTGACAGAACTTGAGCGTATCACAGATGTCACTAGCTTACCGGTAGTGGATGAACAGCAGATATGTGCAGTTGCTTATAAGGGACGTGTTTCGTGCTTTGAGGTTATGACCGGTAACCCAATTTGGACGCGGGATATGTCAAGTAGTGCAGGCCTAACTATGGATAATAAGTATGTTTATGTAAGTGATGACGAGGGCGCTGTGGTTGCCTATGATAAAAATAATGGAAATGTCATATGGAAAAAAAAGATCCCCAAGAGAGAGGTCAAAAGATTTGCTAATTTAAGCTGGATTGATCCAAGTGGAGATCGAGGTAAGACAGTAGAGAATCAGTACACTGGGGATGAATCTAATTATTGGGATTTCCTAAAGGATCTTGATTGGGATAAAGACGATAACCCAGAAGATGACTGGGAAAAAAGTGACAGACCTGATATACGAGGTGGAGGTAGTGGGTTTTTAGGGAAATATATAACGAATATAACAGGTGGTGGAGGTGGTGCAAGAGCTTTTATCAATAAATTATCTGCACCTTTTGTTTATGGCTCACAGGTAGTGGTAGGAGATTCTCAGGGTTTTGTCACAGTTTTAAAGAATGATGATGGTTCTATTGTCTCTCAATCTGAGACTGATGGGGGTGCGATCCTAACTCGCCCTGAGCATGTACCTAATGGCTTAGTAGTGCAAACTATTAATGGCGGACTTTACACGTTCAGCATGCAGTAAAATCAATTCGATACAATCATTCGATATAGAAAATAACTTTCTTTTTTTGGAGAAAAGAAGTCGGTGTTTTCTATAGTAATAATTTAAAACCATGAAACCTATCCTTGTACTAATTGGTCGGCCCAATGTTGGTAAATCAACTCTTTTTAATCGGTTAACCTGTAGCCGAGATGCAATTGTTGCAAACATCCCGGGACTGACACGTGATCGTCATTATGGTCATGGCAAATTAGGTGGTAAATCATATTTGGCTGTAGACACAGGTGGTTTCGAGCCTGTAATAAAGGAGGGGATCCTGCATGAAATGGCAATACAGACACTGCAAGCGGTTGATGAGGCCGATGTAGTCTTGTTTATTGTGGATGCAAGACAGGGGCTAACATCGCAAGATAAAATTATTTCTAAGCAACTCAGAAAAACTGGAAGAAAAATTATTCTGGCTGTGAATAAAACTGAAGGAATGGCAGCATCTGTTATTACTGCTGAGTTTCACGAACTAGGTTTAGGGGCTCCTTGTGCTATTTCTGCCGCTCATGGGGATAATATTAGTGAATTAATAGACTTAGCGCTGGTAGATTTTCCTGAGCAACAAATAGATATAACAGAAGATAAACATCCAAAGATTGCCGTAATAGGAAGACCTAATGTCGGAAAATCTACATTGATAAATACATTGTTGGGAGAGGATCGTGTAATTACTTTTGATCAACCCGGGACTACTCGAGATAGTATCAATATTGATTTTGAGCGTAACAAACGTAAGTACACTTTGATTGATACAGCTGGGTTACGTCGTCGTGGCAAGGTTTTAGAGACAATAGAGAAATTTTCAGTAATCAAAACTCTACAAGCTGTAGAAAATGCCAATGTGGCAGTGCTTGTAGTGGATGGAGGAAGCGAAATTTCTGAACAGGATGCACATATAGCCGGATTTATACTAGAGGCAGGGCGCGCGGTGGTGCTGGTAGTAAATAAATGGGATGGACTAGATAATTATCAGCGTGAAACTATCAAGCGTGAGATTTCGAGGAAACTTGCGTTTCTCCTGGGCTTTGCCAGATTACATTATATTTCTGCATTGCGAGGTAGTGGTATGAAGGGGTTATTTCCTTCCATTGATTCCGCATATGCTGCCGCAATGGTAAAGTTATCAACTCCCAAACTTACGCGAACACTTTTAGCAGCAGTAGATAAACAACCGCCACCACGTTCTGGTATGTATCGCCCCAAACTAAGATATGCTCATCAAGGTGGCTCCAATCCGCCATTAATAATAATTCATGGCAGTGCTCTTAAGCATATATCTAAAACATATCAGCGTTATCTGGAAAATACTTTTCGTACAACATTCAAACTAGAGGGTACCCCGTTACGAGTAGAGTTTAAAGCAAGCCATAATCCTTATGCAGACAAAAAACCTGCTCCACTTAGTGAGGCTGAGGAGAAACGTCTTCATCGTCGCCGTCGAAGTGGTAGAAAGAAATATGGATAATACTTAAGTTAGTAGTTAAGTAGAACCAGAGTCGTTTTAGACTTATTTTTAAGTGATTGGAAGTCTATTTAGACTTTATTTCTTGGTTACTTTATGTTGTTTTTAACTCTTAATACCATAAAGTTAAAGTAATCTTTAATGCAGAGTTCTCGGCACACTCAGAGTAAATTCAGGAATTGATGCATCGAAACGGAGACCATCTTCAGCAACCATTTGGTAGCTGCCTTTCATTGAGCCAACAGGGGACGAGATGGCAGTGCCACTTGTATATTCAAAACTGTCTCCTGGTTTTAGCAGTGGTTGTTCACCTACTACACCTAATCCACGTACTTCCTGTACGTCGTTCCCTCCGTCTGCAATAATCCAGTGACGACTGATAAGCTGAGCGGCGACCATACCAGTATTTGCAATGGTAATGGTGTATGAGAATACATAACGATCTAAAGTCTCATCCGACTGTTCAGGAAGATAGGCAGTACGTACGATTACATTAATTTCATATTTTTTGTCTTCAAGCATATCAGTATTGCACACTATTTTCAGTGTTACAGCAAGGGCAATGTCTATGAAACATACCTTTACTCTATGGGTTAGGTGCGAATGTTATCATATTGAATTGAAGTTGATAGCATTAGAGATACTTTTGCGGTTAAAATGGCGTTCCTGATTCTGAGGGGTATATCTTATGGCCAATTATCTTATTGCTCCAAGTATTCTTTCTGCAAACTTTGCCAAATTGGGTGAAGAAATTACCAATGTTATCGATTCGGGTGCAGATATTATTCATTTTGATGTAATGGATAATCATTATGTTCCTAACCTAACGATTGGACCTCTTGTGTGTGAGGCAATTCGTCCACTTACAGATGCGACTATAGATGTACATCTGATGGTAGAGCCGGTAGATCGAATCATCCCTGATTTTGCAAAAGCCGGAGCGAACATTATTTCATTTCATCCTGAAGCATCCAGGCATATAGACCGTACCATTGGACTTATTAAAGAGCAAGGCTGCAAGGCTGGGATGGTATTTAATCCTGCCACACCTTTACATTATCTTGACCATGTACTGGACAAACTTGACCTTGTTTTAATTATGTCAGTTAATCCTGGTTTTGGCGGACAGAAATTTATTCTTGAGGCATTAAATAAATTAAAAGTGGTACGAAAGCGTATTGATGCTGGTAATAAGGAGATATTGTTGGAAATCGATGGTGGGGTGAAAGTAGATAATATTGCTGAGATTGCTCGTGCTGGAGCAGATACTTTCGTTGCTGGCTCAGCAATTTATGGAGCTGGTAATAATGAAGATCCCCATCGATATGATACAGTCGTATCTTCATTAAGAGCGGAATTAGCCAAGGCCTAGTCACAGTTGAATTTTAAAAGAACTAAAATTATTTTTCTTTCAGTTTTATAAAAGAGAGAAAAACTTAGAATGAATAAAAACTCTTCTTCCTGTCTTGACGCTTCTTCAGCAGAAATAGAGTTTCCTTTGACGGTCAAAGCCATCATGATCGATTTAGACGGGACGCTGCTTGATACAGCAGGTGATCTTGCCATTGCTGCTAACCTAATGTTGCAAAAGTTAGACGGAGCAGAACTGCCGCCTGCAACAATTCAATCTTATATTGGCAGGGGGATATTGAATCTAGTTAAGAGATGTTTATCCAACAGTTTTAATGGTGAACCAGATCCTGAGACTCTTGCTCAGGCAATAGTAATCTATGAGCAAGAGTATGCGAAAAATTTATGTGTCACCACACACTCTTATCCAAGAGTAGTTGATGGCTTAATTGCAATGAAGGAAGCAGGTTTTCAACTGGCCTGTATTACCAATAAGTCCGAAGCTTTTACTTTGCCTCTATTGCGTACTACTGGGCTTTTAAATTATTTTGATATTGTTTTATCTGGAGACACTCTGCCAAAAAAGAAACCAGATCCGATGCCGCTGCATCATGCTTGTAAATTTTTTGGGATTCTCCCAAATGAAATGTTATTGATTGGTGATTCGGTCAATGATACTGAAGCCGCGCGTGCAGCCGGTTCCTATATTTTTTGTGTACCTTATGGCTACAATGAGGGACGAGATGTACATGAGTTAGACTGTGATAGAGTTGTTTCATCTATTTACGAGGCAATGCATTTTATCAAGAGGCCAACATAATCTATGAGAACGATCCGGCTGAAGATTACAATAGAAGTATTGTTAGATTAGTATTTTAATTTGTTTGACTTGTTAAATTCAAACTATTGGCAGAATCTATTTTATTTATTGAAGCTTTAACATGACTGAATCCGAGTTTATAAACCTTGCCAAACAAGGCTACAACAGAATCCCGGTTGTGTTGGAAACTTTTGCTGATTTAGATACTCCACTTTCAATCTATCTTAAGTTAGCTAATCGACCTTACTCTTACTTGCTTGAATCAGTCCAAGGCGGTGATCGTTTTGGGCGGTATTCCTTTATTGGGTTGCCTGCTTCAACTAGAATTGAAGTGCGTGGTAATTGTATTAATATTATTAATGATAAGGGATTAGATCAGGTCGAAGCTGAGGACCCCCTGTCTTTTATTCAGTCTTATCTATTGCGTTTTAAAGTTGCTTCATGTTCTGGATTGCCGCGTTTCTGTGGAGGATTAGTAGGATATTTCGCCTACGAAACAGTGCGTTATATAGAGCGTAAACTTGCTGATAATGCTAACCCAGATTCATTAGACTTGCCTGATATACTATTGTTGTTGTCTGAAGAGTTGATCGTCGTAGACAACCTTTCAGGTAAACTGTATCTGATCATTTATACAAATCCTGACACTGTAGGTGCTTATAAAAAAACAAAAAAGCGTTTGAAAGAATTGCTTACAAATTTGCGTAAGCCGGTAGAAATTCCAAACGAAATACCAGTAAAGCCATCCAAAATAATTTCTGAGTTTAGTGAGTCAGATTTCATCAAGGCAGTCGAGCGCGCCAAACGGTACATATTTGATGGCGATATAATGCAGGTAGTGCTATCGCAGCGTACCAGTAAGATTTTTAGTACGTCACCATTAGCTTTGTATCGGGCATTGCGAAATTTAAATCCTTCGCCATATATGTTTTATTATAATTTTGATAGTTTTCATGTGGTAGGTGCTTCACCGGAGATTCTGGTGCGACTTGAGGGAGATACCGTAACGGTTCGGCCTATTGCAGGCACCAGGCCGCGCGGCAATACAAAGCAAGAAGATGAGAGATTAGCTGCAGATTTATTAGCTGATCCTAAAGAGTGTGCCGAACATCTTATGTTGATGGATTTAGGGCGTAATGATATCGGGCGTGTTGCAAATATAGGCTCTGTTAAGGTTACTGAGAACATGCAAATTGAAAGTTATTCTCACGTAATGCATATTGTTTCCAATGTTGATGGAAAACTAAAGTCTGGCTTGAGCGCAATTGACGTATTACGTGCTACTTTTCCAGCAGGAACTGTTAGTGGCGCACCAAAAGTTAGAGC
>Ga0265303_10000409_pt1 | contig 23936 bp, 23 predicted proteins | sample Helome_2_FD_192494 | JGI IMG/M metagenome (GOLD analysis project Ga0265303, IMG submission 192494) | Marine sediment microbial communities from subtidal zone of North Sea - Hel_20160317 (Illumina Assembly) | ecosystem: Environmental > Aquatic > Marine > Subtidal zone > Sediment ... | reverse complement strand
ACCCACGTTCGGTGAGGTTGGGCAGGTCAAAACATCATGTCTTTAGCCGGTAGAGGATTCACTATCGCGCGAATGGCTGCTCGTGGTCGTGAGACAGTGCGATGCCGCCACGCTGATGGAAACGCGCATGCCCAGTCGATGGGCCATGTCGACCAGGCTGTCCAGACGAAAATCGCTGATCTTCCCTTGCAGAAGGGCGCTGACTGACTCGCGACTGGGTAATATGCAGCACCTCGGCAGCCTGGGTCTGCGTGAGACCCCGATCCTCAATCCGTTCAGCGATCTCCATCATCAACGCAGAGCGTAGTTCCAGGTTCTCCTGCCGCACCGGGTCATCCTCGAGGGCATCCCAGACACTGTTAAAGTAGTCTTTTTTACTCATCACTCGCGCCTCATTATGTATGTTTATTCAAGTAACGATATATCGATGGTTTGACGCCTTTTGGTTCGTGATGTACTGAACAACCGCTCGCCCTCCGATGCCGGCCCTACGACACTTGCCGGGATTGGTTCGATTCCTGTGATTGGTCCCGGGAATTCGGCGGAGGGGGGACTGATGTGCTTTCTGAATCATCATACAAGGACGGTGCTTTTCCCCGGCATCAGCGCTGAGGTGTTCAGCTTGAAATCTTCATATTGCCGTAGCAGAGGTGTTGAACCACAATCGCCCACGCGGCATTCCGGCTTGCTCTTGGGGCACTGGTTGTAGGTGCAGAGGCGCCCCAGGTAACGATCACTGCCGGGTTCCATGATGAAAACGTCGACCTGATGATGAGCTACACCGATTCGATGTTCTTGCCACAGTTTGTTCAGTGCTTTAGAGCGGGCATTCTGCAGGGCTTGCAGGCAGTCAGAATCACCTAACCAGACCGCCAAGTCTATATCCTTGCACTCATGTAACACGGGTATGCCGGCACGTCGGTATTTGCGATAGGGTGGTTTCTCTTCCTGGAGGGGGCAGGCAACAGAGCCGAATAACATCACTTTTTCCACCCCTGCTATCTGCCCGAATGCCTGCGCTATATATTGGGCGGCCAAGCGGAAGTCATCCTGCCGTTTTTGTGCTCGTTGATTCTCGCCCCGGATCTCCCGGTACAGGGGGGACTCAGACAACCCCAGTGATTCATTATCGTCCCACAAACCACCGGCATTCTCGTGCCGGTCCGTTATCGTCGGGTGCGGGGAGTCGTCTCTGTTCCCCGTCAGCCCAGGTTCGCCGGCGTAGGCTTGTAGTGGAACAAGGGCATCTACAGCATGCTTGCGTTTGGGAGTCTGTGTGTCATGGCATTTTTTCACAGGGGGTTTGCCGGTCTTTTCCTCATACAGTTCGTGGATCCATTGCTTGACCGGCAACTTCCACCGCTGTTTCGGTGAAGGGACGTTTTTGATCAGGGAGCGAGGATTGAGACCTACCTCCTTGGCCATTCGGATATCCTCCAGATTGAGACGGCAGCGTCGTTTGGCCTCGGCCCACTGCCGATCTTGCTTCGAACCTGGTTGTTTCACTTTGGCCACTGTTACCTTTCGAGAAATACTGACGGTCAGAAATTTTTCGACGATTCCAGGAGCGAGGCAGCTTGCGAAAGGAGGCGGTCGATTTGTGCGAGTAGTGCGGCTCCCTGGGGTTCATCCCATTCGGATTGGTTCTCTCGCAGACGCGTGACCAGGGATAAGGTTTCAGCGGGAACAAGGCTTGTTTTTACCAGCACTGAGTCAATCAGCTCCGGTTCAGGCGGCGTCTCGCTGTTGTGACCTTGCCAGACGATAAGTGCTCGCAAGGCTGCCTCCACTGCGTCACGCATCGGCGTGATGGCTTCAGCCGAAAAGCCGCCGTCGATGAGCACTTTCGCCATGCGCCGTTTATGTTCGCCCCGGCTCAGATGTTCGCGGGCCTCGGTCAGCCGTTTTTGTGTTTCGTTGTCTTTTGGTTTGTCAGTGGATCGATACAGCGTCCTGGCTCTCTCCTGATTGGCGCGCAAGATGCCGGCGTCTATCAGCTGCTGGATGGTTGCGAAGGCGTCCGGATCCAGTAGCTTCAGTTGCGGCGTCTGTGTGGGAAACAGCGCTTTCAGTTGACCGGTAAGAGCGCTTTGTAGCGCGTCATTGATCGGGTCCGCAACGACCAGCAGGGTGCGCCGTTCGCCTTCGCCGTGCAGCTCCATCAGTTCCAGTTGATGAATCCACCGGGAAAGAATCTCATCCCGCAGCCGATCATGTGGTCCGCTGGGTGACGCTGGAGGTTCTTTTTGATCTCCGAGCATCAGAGCATCGAGCCGTTCGAGAAAGGCGGCCCGGCCGGAGGGCAGGGCCATTTCGTTGTCGCCCTTGCCGTCCACCACGCCTGCGGCCAGGGCGCGTTTCTGCTCCAGCAGAGGAAGCATGCGGTGTTCGATAGTGCCTTCAGATACGAGATTGATCACCTGGACCGAGCGCTTCTGGTGCTTGCGCCAGGCGCGGGCGATGCGCTGCTCCAGCTTGGCCGGGTTCCAGGGCATGTCCATATTGATCACCACATCGGCTACCTGCAGGTTGAGTCCCAAGGAGCCTGAGTCGGTGGAGAGGAACAGACAGCATTCGGGGTCGTTCTTAAAACGCCGGATCTCCGCGCGGCGTTGTGGTTGCGGGACCTTGCCCGTATGCCAGGCGTGGCCCAGCCCCAACTCATCGGTCTGCGCGCCGACCAGCTGCAGCATGCGCTCCCATTCGGAAAAGATGATGACCTTGTGATCGCCATCCTCCATGATCTCCTGGAGGATATTGCCAAGCTCCTTCAGCTTGGGAGAGATGCGGCAATCTGGGTCCAGAATATAGGGCGTGTCACACAGCATGCGCATGCAAGCAAGATATTGCTGGAGCCTCTCCATCTCCTCTTTTCTTAACGGCCGCTCCCTCGCCATGGCGGCCAAGCGTGCCACTTTGGCTTCATACTCGTCATAGCGCAAAGTCTGTTCTTTGTGCATGGGGACAAAATAGGTGTTGACCGTGCGTCCCGGTAACTCTCCCTCCACGTCTTCTTTGCGCCGGCGCAGCAGGATAGGCTGTAACCGGTCATGCAGCCGATTGAGGTTCTTGTAGCCGATGCCCCGGCCTTTCTCGTCCAGCTCGTAGAAGTCACGGTTGAAGCGGAACAGGGGGCCGAAGAGTTGGGGATCGAGGAACTGGGCGATGGAGTAGATCTCGTCGATCCGGTTCTCCACCGGGGTACCGGTCAGCACGAAGGCGTAGGGGCTTTTCAGGCGCTTGACCGTAGTGGCGGTCTTGGTCTGCCAGTTCTTGATGCGCTGAGCCTCGTCCAGAATGATGACATCCGGCGCCAGGGTCGTGTTGATCTCCTCCACGTCTGGACGGACCTGTTCGTAGTTGGCGAGAAAGAAGAAAGCGCTTCCATCATATTGTTGCAGGCGTTTGGCGCGTGGTCCCTGGATGATATGTGAAGGCAGGTCGGTGAACTTGGCGATTTGATCTTCCCACTCGCCCTTGAGAGAAGCGGGAGAGATCACCAGCACCCGTCGGATGTCCCGGGTGCGGCGCAGCAGCTCACAGGCGGCAATGGCCTGTACCGTTTTGCCCAGGCCCATTTCATCCGCCAGCAAGGCGCGGCCGGTAAACGCCAGGTGAAGCATCCCCTCTTGCTGGTAGGGATAGAGCCGGTGTTTGACCAGGTCTAGGCTCATGTTGCCCGTTGCCACTTCGGTCTCGAAATGCTGGCGGCTTCGGTGTTGCTGTTTCCGCCTGTCAAGGCTTTCCAGCCAGGGGTTCAACTCTCTCGAAACCCGGATCTTTCTCCTAACGGAAGCGCCGGCGGCGTCGATTGCCCTTTGCAGGGCCGGCAATTTGTCCAGAGGTTGGCCTACCAGGGTCTTGGCGCTGGAAAAGAAAGGAACCAGGAGGTCGCGTGCCTTGGAGTGTTCTCTGCTGCCCTTGGGCCAGCTGACCCGGATCTGGTGATCCCGCCGGTCCAGAAAGATGTCGATGTAAGGGCTACCCTGGGTTGCCGCATCCCGGAAGCGACGCTTGCGCCGGTATTGGAGCCTGTGCAGCACCGCCTCGATATGTTTGCAGGTACCCAGACCGTTGATGCGGTGGTCGGGGCAGTCGCAGCTGTTGATCAGCTCAAAGAGTGAGCGAATTTCTACCCGATAGGTCTGCCCATTGTCAGATTGGATCCGATAGTCATCGAAGAAATCATGGCCCTGTGCTTGGGGTTCAACACGGAATGATTCATTGGCGCCGCGTAAACGACGCCGTTCGATCTCATCGCCGTCAGTGGTGAACCATCCTGTTGAGCCGGGTTGTCTGTGTGGATATTTTTTGCGTTTCCTGGTGTTTGGCATAATAAAAGGAAATAGAGTCAGAAGGATTTCAAGGCAAGAAACAGGCGTTTGCCCTCGGAGGCGAGATGGGCAAACCCATATTGCATGTAAAAGGATTCAGCCTCTTCATTGATGGCGTCTACCACTACGGCGTAGATTGCGAATTCGGTGCCAACGGCCAAGGTTCGCTTGATCGCGTTGGACAGGAGCATCTTGCCAATTCCCTTACCCTGCGCATAAAGGTTTACGGCCAGTCGTCCAATGAGAGCAGCCGGTATGGGGTTTTTGGGCAGCTTCTTTGCGAGTTTTTCAGGTAAGACCGACAGATCAATGGAGAGGGTACTGAGCGTGTAATAGCCCATCACCCTCGTTCTGTCCTGCCGACTGCGGACAACGAACACACGGCTGACCCGGCGTTTTATATCCTGGTTGGCCTGACGTTTCAGATAGCGATCCAGGGTTTCAATACCACAGAAAAAAGCAGCCCTTTTGTGGTGTTGGTTTAGCGGCTCAATGACGAGATCGCTTTCCGAACTCATTTGGAATCTACGCGGCGATCATGCCCAACCAAGGCTTCGTTCAGCTTTTTGTTGAACCTGACTGGTTTGGCCAGTGCATCGAAAAAACGCTGAGCATCTTGTTCGTTGAGTTGGATGGATTCGTGCTCATGAATGGTCTTTTCGGCGTTCATCAGAGCGCTGGATAAAATGAAGCTGCTGACAGTCTTACCCTCGAAGGTTGCCGCGCGCTCAATAAGATTTTTGGCGCTTTGTTTCAGGCGCAGGTTAATACGCTCGTTTTTGGTAGCCGAGACAGTCATGTTGCACTCCTGAATTGAGGCCGGTAAAGACGCCATATTTGTACGTCAAAATGGTGCCTTAGTCAATCTTTGTTGTACTACTTCAGGAATTGCTGAGGACAGTGGCATGTGATTGCAGCACGCGAGCTGGGCAGCGGTAGACACGAACTGGACACGATGCCTCTGTAACCTTCTGAAAAATAACAAAACACCGAGGGTTTGAATCCCTCTTTCTCAATGTTTGATTGGTGGATTCGAAACCGAGGGAATCAAAATGGTGGTTCGACAGCCGACGCTGAGCGGCGGTTCATCTTGACTTCCAGCCTGCCAAATAGGGAGGGGTGGCCGGAAAATTGGTTGCTGTTAAGCAGCGGATTCGCTGCGCACGTCCCAGCCAGGGAAGACGAGTACAGCCGGGTGGCATTTCAGAGCCCGTGCAAGCGTTTTGGCACGTTCAATACCGAGGCGAACCCGGTCGTTCTCGATCGCAGAGATCGTCGCTTGAGGAATGCCGGTCAATTTAGACAACTCGTTTTGACTGAGTTCCTGCAATTCCCGGAGGATCCGCACCGATTCACCCGGAGAGACCTCAACGTTCTTCTTTGCGACACGATAGTTCTTCATCTCATCTCCCCCGATAATCATGCGGTGTGACACTCACGACCTGTACCAGCACCTGATCCTTTTCGATCCTGTAGATCACCCGATACTGAACGTTCAAGCGAGACGAGCGGTGACCCTTCCACTCTCCGCGCAGCACCTCGTCCCTGAAACCCTTGATCTGCTTCAGGCCTTCGGGTCCACTTATCGCAACAACGTCCTTCCATTTCTCGTACCACTTCAGCACCTCATCCGACAATGCATTCAGTTGTTTGCTTACTTTTCGGTGTTCGAAGATCTTCTACATACTAAATATAGTATGTATATCTTATTTGGTATGTCAAGCTAGGTTGCGGCTGCCGTCGCTAACCCTGCGGCGGCCAGTCCCAATTTTTTCTAGATTGTGAAAATAGAGGGCGAAAATGGGTCCTTTTGGGGTGCGCATGATCCAGCCAAACACGGGTATTGTCAGGTGCAGGGCGGTTTGATGAGAACCCTTCTGGTTCGACAAGGAGCAGCGCAGCCGCGACGCATCTTTGTATATGCGTTCCCGATGTTGCCGCTGGCTTATTGCTCTTCAGTTCGCTGCTTCTTTGGAGGCAACAGCGATTTGCCCGATAGACAAAAACATAGGGATGGGTTCGGGTCGATCGCCGAGGGCGCCACTGACTAAGCCGATCGGTTTGAAGCCCAAGGACGCATAAAAGGCGACTGCATCCGTTTTGGCATCCACGACTACACCGATGCAACTAACGCGGTCCCGCATCTCCAGAGCAACTTCAAACATGGCGCGCAGTAAAAGCCGCCCAATGCCATGCCCCTGGAATCTTTCGTCTACTGCCAATCGGGCAAGGCGGAGAACGGGAAGGGGATAAGCGGGCAGGCGTCGGCGCAGGTTTTTCGTCAGCTTTTCTGCAACCATCTCTCCGCTGGAGACAGTGACAAATCCGGTGATATGGTCCCTTTGGAGGGCGACATAGGTCGCCCCAATGTGCTGTCGAAACTGATTCTGTCCGGCATAGCGCTGAAAGAAGCGGTCGAGGTCAATGTTTTCGCTGCGAATTCGGTTCGATCGTCCCGGGGTTCCAGTCCCCTGATTCGAACTTCTCGCTTCGTTTTATTCACGAAACAGCGCTTTCAGCGATTCCGTGGGTGGATCTTCCTGGGTGATGCGCTCGGCGATCTCCGCCATTGCTTCCTCAGTCAGCACCAACCGGGAGGGGATGACCAAATCCTCTGGGATCTCGCGCAACGCCTCCAGGTGATGCTGCAACGCCTCTTCGATCAAGTAGGCCTTCTTCACGCCGTGGCGCTTCACATAGGCTTCAACCTCGGCCTTGGTTTCTTCCGAGATGTATGCGGAAACTTGTGTGGTTGCGGGCATGGAAAATTATCCTCTACAGTTTTGTAGATTTATGTAGAAAATACCATGGTGCCCTGAGGCAGCGAAGCTCCGAGTATCGGCGGCGGCCCGAGTAATCTTTCCCTGTACACCATTTAATTGACGAAAATTATCGGAAGAACCGACAGAAGCTTCGATAGATTCAAAAGATTCGGCGGAAAATTCTTTAGACCAACTGGCTAGCGGTGGTTTCTCGACGATATCTATCGAGCATTACCGCGAGCGCACAGGATGCCAGCCGTGTGATGGTGTCATCGGCGCGGCTGGTCAATATGATCGGCACCCGTGCGCCGAGTGCTATGCCGGCACCCTCGGCCCCGCCCAGATAGTCGAGCTGCTTGGCCAGCATGTTGCCAGACTCCAGGTCAGGCACCACCAGAATGTCGGCCTGTCCTGCGACCGCAGAGACAATCCCCTTTATGTGCGCCGCCTCCATCGATACGGCGTTGTCGAAGGCCAGCGGCCCGTCGACGATGGCGCCGGAAATCTGGCCGCGGTCGGCCATCTTGCATAAAGCCGCCGCATCCAGCGTTGACCGAATGTCCGGCGTTATGGTCTCGACCGCTGACAGCACTGCCACCTTCGGGCGCTCGATGCCCAGTGCATGGGCCAGGTCGATCGCGTTCTGCACGATGTCCCGTTTGTGCTCGAGGGTCGGATAGATGTTGATCGCCGCATCGGTGATGAACAGCGGTTGCGAGTAAGTGGGGACGTCGAACGCGAACACATGGCTGAGCCGCCGCTCTGTGCGCAGACCGGTATCTTTGGCCACCACCGCGCGCATCAGTTCATCGGTGTGCAGGCTACCTTTCATTAGCGCCTGCACCTCGCCGGCCCGGGCCAGGGCAACCGCCTGCGCGGCCGCGGCATGGCTGTGTTCCGTGTCCACCCGTTCATACGGCGACAGGTCTATGTTTGCAGCCTCTGCCGCCGCCCGGATCTTGTGATCCGGGCCCACCAGCAGTGGAACAATCAGCCCTTGTTCGGCTGCTGCGACCATACCGGTGAGCGAGGCATTGTCCGTGGGGTGGACCACGGCGGTTCTTACTGGCGGGTGTTTTTTGGCTGCGGCCAAGAGGCGGTGCAGATGAACGCGCTCGGCCATATGGACTTTGGGCAGCACCCAGCGCGGACGTTTTATCTTTTCCGCCGGCGCCAAGACCTCCGCCTCCCCGCTGATGACGGTTTCGCCTTCCTCGTTGGTACACAGGCAGTCGAATAGCAAGCGATGCTTTTCAGGGTCCTTCTTCTTGACCGTGACGGTGGCTCTTACCAAGTCACCCAGACCGACTGGAAGGCGGAAGTTCAGGGACTGATTCAGGGAGATCGTGCCGGGGCCGGGCAACTGGGTGCCGAGCACGGTCGAGATCAGTGCTCCGCCCCACAGGCCGTGCGCGATGATCTCGTGGAAACGGCTGCTTTTCGCGTAGTCCTCGTCGACATGGGCAGGGTTCACGTTGCCGGTGATAGCCGCGAACAGCTTGATATCTGCCATTGTCAGTCTGCGCTCCAGGCTGGCCGAGTCGCCAAGCTGGATCTCGTCGAAAGTGCGGTTTTCAATGAAGTCGTCGTTCATGATTTCAACCAACGATCGGGCGAAGGAGGGTGCTGCCATCCGTTTGGTCGCCGGATGCGCGGGTGGTGTCTCTGATCAACGACCTTTTCGTTTTTCGAAGTCGCGTGCCGAATCAAGCATCCGGTTCGTGTCCTGAAAAAGTCACTCAGATTCAGGGCATGAGCACATAGGTCCCGGGCGCCTCTGCCAAGGGTGGATACTCTTTGTTACCGGGTGCACGCGCGGCGGTGTTTCCGGACGAACGCCCGCTGAGCCAGATGTTCCAGGCCGGCCACCATGATCCCTTCTGGGCTGGCGTGGTTTGCTGCCAGGTTTCAGGATCAACATAGGTCTCACCCTCTTGGTGCGTGCGCAGCTGATAGCGGCGGCGCGGGTGACCGGGTTCGCTGACGATGCCCGCATTGTGGCCGCCGCTGGTAAGCACGAAAGTCACCTCGTCGGCGTCAGCCAGCAGATGGATCTTGTACACCGAGCGCCACGGTGCGACATGGTCTTTGAACGTGCCGACTGCGAAGATGGGTACGCGGATGTCGTTGATCACCACCGGGCGGCCATCGACCCGGTAGCGTCCACTGGCCAGATCGTTGTTCAGGAACAACCAGCGCAGATATTCGGAATGCATGCGGTAAGGCATGCGGGTCAGATCGGCGTTCCACGCCATCAGGTCATTCATCGGCTGGCGTCCGCCGAGCAGATAGTCATGCACGATGCGTGACCAGATGAGGTCGTTGGAGCGCAGGATCTGAAAGGCCCCCGCCATCTGCTTGCCGTCGAGATAACCCTGCTCCGCCATCATTTTTTCCAGATAGGCCACCTCGCTTTCGCCGATGAACAGCGTCAATTCACCGGCCTCGGTGAAGTCGACCTGGGTGGCGAGGGTGGTCAATGAGGCGAGGCGCTGATCGCCATCGCGCGCCATGGCTGCCGCGGCGATCGACATAAGTGTTCCGCCCAGGCAGTAGCCAACGGTGTGTATCTTTTGCCCGGGGACGATGGCGGATACCGCATCCAGGGCATCCATCGGTCCCTGCCTGCGGTAGTCCGCCATACCGAGATCGCGGTCTGCAGAACCCGGGTTGCGCCAGGAGATCATGAACACGGTGTGGCCCTGATCGACCAGGAATTTGACCAGCGAGTTCTTGGGCGACAGATCGAGAATGTAGTATTTCATGATCCATGCCGGCACGATCAGAACCGGCTCGGCATAGACCTGCGCGGTGGTTGGAGTGTACTGGATCAGTTCGATCAGGTGGTTTCGGTAAACCACCTTTCCCGGCGTGACCGCGATGTTCCCGCCGACCCGGTATGCCTCCGCGCCCAGCGGCGGCTTACCCCCGGCGGTGCGCTCTGCGTCCTCGACGAAATTTTGCCAGCCTTTGACCAGGTTCATCCCGCCCGCCGCCAGCGTGGCCTGGATGACTTCGGGGTTAAGCCATGGGATGTTCGAGGGCGACCAGTGGTCGATCATCTGCCGGGCAATGAACGACACCACGCGCTCACTTTCCGGATTCAGTCCGTCAATTTCCGTTGTGGCGTTGTGCCACCATTGTTGATTCAGCAGAAACGACTGATAGATAAAACTGTAGGGCCAACGCTGCCAGGCGGCGTCGCTAAAGCGCCGGTCCTGGGGCAGGGGGGTGATGCACGGCGGCGTGCTGGGATCGACGGCCATCTGGCCCGCGTAACGGGAAAACCGCGCGAACTTGCGTCCTGCCTTCTCGACCAGTTCCAGCTGCTTGCCCGGCGACAGCGCCAGGTGCGACAGCCAGTCGAAGTAGACCCGGGCGATTCCGGCGGGGGATAACCCGGCCGTCAGACGGGCCAGGTTGGCCTTAAAGGCCCGGTCCAGGGTCTCTGCAGCATAGTGACCGGGGGTAGGCTGGTCATCGGCGGCGCAGCCCGTTGGCGGCATCGAGGGCGGTGCGTCCGGCAAAGCATCTCTTGTCTTAGCAGTCTTGGTTGCCATCGGTGAACACCTCCAAAACCCAGCTGTTGATCGACAGACTCCAATCTAAATAATACGCCCAAAAATGCTGCGGCGCAGCATTTTTGCCCAATTGCGTTTTCAACGGGCGTGCGATCGGGATCTGATTGGCCTCACAACCGAAATCTCGGCATCAGGCGCGCTGGGCACACTTCGAAAAATCCGTGGTATGCAATCCCGATTTGCGAATTATCTTTTCGATTTTCGTCGCGCAAACTCTGTAATTAACATATCAGCGGTGGGTAGAAGTCATGTTTGATGTGAAAAAGTTGTTTAACCAGTATCTCGATGGGCAAGCTGAGACCGTCGCCGGTGGCTCGAGCAAGGCCGGAGGCTTTGGTGGACTTGCCGGAGGCGCACTGGCCGGTGGCCTGGTCGGTTTGCTTGCCGGAACCAAGACCGGAAGAAAGATCGGTAAAAATGCGCTGACATACGGCGGGACTGCTGTACTGGGCGGCTTGGCATACAAGGCGTGGCGGGACTGGCAGAGCGGTAAACCGGCATCGACGCCCCCGCGGCTTGTCCCGAGACGGCCGCAGAGATCTACGCTGCGTCACTCATGGCCGCGGATCCGTCGAGACCCGCTGAGAAGGGTTATCTGGCCATGCTCGCGGCACGGCTGAAGCTCGAACCGGGCCTGGTGGAGCACCTCCATGCCAACGCCGCTGAGGTCATCTCCCCTGGCTGATCGTGGAAAGAATTCGGTCTGGCTCGATCGACTGATAAAATGGAACGCGGCTGCTCAAATCCAAACAGCCGGGCACCCGGCCTCAGGAATAAAACCCATGAAACCGTCCAGATTGGTATACAAAAGCAACGCCACGGCAGACGTGGTGTCCAACCGCACGTTGCGCGATATTGAGGAGAAGGCTTCGGTTGCGAATACCGAAAAGGGTATCACGGGGTTGCTGGTGCTCATTGGCAACACGTTCCTGCAGGTGCTTGAGGGATCGTCCCGGGACGTGACGGCACTGTTCGGAAATATCATCGCAGACAAGCGTCATCACGATGTGGAACTTGTAACCTTTCAGCCGATTGGCGTTCGCTGCTTCGACGAATGGTCGATGCGCACCGTCGACTTGTACGATCTGCCGGGCGACCGAAGGGCAATAATGACCGCGAAGTACGGTGGAAAAGACGGCGCCATTGCAGTCCCCGAGGATACAAACCTGGTGCATGCGTTCCTGTTGGACGCAAAGTTTGTCTGCTCTTCGACACCCTGGAAGCTGGGCAGTGCTTCGGACGAACCGCTTCCCTCTGCGCGGCGTTCGTCTGTCTAGTGGGACCCAGAATTTATTGAGCATCTGCGGGTGCGCACACTGGTAAACTTCGGCCATTGTCCGGATAAGCAATCACTTGTCTTATTGCGGGGGGTCAAAAGCACCCTTGCTGGACCGCGACCCTGCCTTTAGACCGCGCAGAGTGGATCTGCCGGGCCGAATACCAGGAGAAATGGGATGTCCCAGTTGTTGACCTTGTCCCGCGCCGCCCGACTGGCCGGCGTATCGCGCGGTGAGCTGCAAAAACAGATTCGCAAGCTGGCGTTGGAGACGTTTGAGGGCCAGATAGCCGTTGAAGATCTGTTGCGTGCCTATCCGGATGTGGATATCGATTACGACCCGGTGCTCGAGCGGGTAGCACGCATCAAGGCAAATACCCGACCGAAGTCGCGTTATACGGATCACTGGATGCCGGAGGCTGATGTGTTGATGGCGCGCTTGCACGATTTTCAGCATGTCCTGACGCGCACCAAGTCGACGCTCAATGGCATGGAAGAATTACTGGCAGAGGTTACAGAACAACTGCAATCAATGGCGGATGCAGATGACCAGGAACTCAGAGCGGGCGTCGCCAGGCTGGGTGAGCGTCTGCAACATTCATTGGAAAAGGCGCGGACCACGACCGACCGCAAGGCCGAGCTTTTTGCCAAAGATGCCATGCTGCGCTTTATCGCGGTCAGTGCACGCCTGGTGCCGAGCGGCCACGAATTCTTTGTCGAGGGTAAAGACTCGCTGCTGGAAGCCGCTCTCAGAGCCGGTCTCCATCTGGACTACGGCTGTTCCAGCGGTAATTGCGGATCGTGCAAGGTGCGTGTGTTGCAAGGGCGGGTGAGCAAGATACGGGAACACGACTACGTACTCAGCGCTCGCGAGCGGGAGGAGGGATACTGCCTGGCCTGTTCCAATACGGCCATTTCCGATGTGTTGCTGGAAGCGACAGAGGCCATGACCGCGGCGGATCTGCCCCATCAGGAAATTCGCTGCCTGATGCATAAAACGGAGACGGTCACCGAGGGGCTGAGCCTGCTGCATGTGCAGACGCCGCGTACCAAGACGCTGCGTTTCATGGCTGGACAGCGCGTCAATATGACGTCGGAGGATGGTCAGCATCGCGAGCTGGCTGTCGCCAGCTGCCCCTGTGATGGCCGTAATCTGCAGTTTCTGGTAAGAAAGCGCCCGGGAGATGGTTTCGTCGATGGGCTGCTGGCCAGAGGAAAAGGGCAGACGCTTCTGATTGAGGGCCCAAAGGGCGATTTCCTGCTTGAGGAAGAGGCCCCGGAGCCTGCCATATTCGTCGCGGTGGGTGATGGCTTTGCACCTATCAAGAGCCTGATCGAACATGCGATTGCGATCGACAATGCGATCGGCATGCATCTCTTCCGGGTCGACACGGTACCTCACGGAAGCCTGCTGGGTAATCTTTGCCGTGCGTGGGACGACGCACTCGACAATTTCGTATACCGGCGTCTCGAGCCGGATGCCTCTCCAGTCGATGTGCTGAAGGCCGTTGCGGAGTCATGCGGGGATCTGGCAAAAAGCCGCCTGTATGTGGCGGCACCCGCCGGATGGATCGATGCCTTTGTTGCGGCCGCCCTCGAACAGGGTGCGCTTGAAGAATATATCCGGGTGAATCCGGTTACATCTCATTGAGCGGATCAGTACATCTTTCTGCCCGAGCGGGGCCAACTAAACGAGCGACTCCCAAGATGCGGACGCCTGCATTTTGTTAACCGCTGATCGGAGGATGTATGCCGAATCAGAGCATGTAAGACGGCACAAACTCCTTTACCTCGCCGGTTTGTACATAGGGTTGGGTGACCGTGTCGTAGTAGTAAGCTCCGGATTCAAGCCAGCGTATCCAGGAATCTTTCCACGCCTCAGGCATTTCCGAAGGTGTCCAGAATGACTCCGGGATCTCAAGCGATGGTGCTGCCTGCTTCGGTATGACGATGTCGGAATCAACGATACCAGGGCCTTGGCTTGCGCCTCTGCGCGAAAGAATCTGTCCGTCGGCATCCACGATCATCGTCTCTCCGAGATAGACCGAGTCGTACGGGAGATCGGCGAGGTCGGGGCTGAAGAAGCCGTTGAACGGTCCCGCATGCGACGCGTGAATGACAGGTACCCCGAGCATGCGCGCGCACAGAGCCGGTGCCTGCTGCAGCATGTTCAGGTTCGCCGACCTGAAGGGGTGATCGGCGTCGACTTCGTCACTCAAGGTCCACCAGCAGGAACCGCCCAACACCAGCCGTATCCTGCCTCGCAGACGGCGCATTGTTTGGGAGCGAATGAACTCCCAGCACAACACCGAACCGACATTTCCGACAGGGGTCTTCAGGACGCCATCGTCTTCACCGCCGCGGTAGTAACAGTTCTCCCAATAGGTCGGTTGGTCCTTGTCGTGACGCACAACCCGGCCATCGGGAAATACCAACAGAAAGCTGTTGTACACCTCGCCATTGCGGCTGGCGAGAAACGATCCGCCGATCACGCTGTTGCCCTGCTGTGCGAGGCGCCGCATCATTTGCGTCGGCGCGCCGTCGACCGGCTGGATGGCCGTGAGCATATCGGGGTGAAAGGCGGCCGCCGTAGTAAACATCTCCGGCAGCATGATCCATTGCGCACCCATTTTCTGCGCATCGCGGATGAGTCGCTCTGCCTGTTCCATATTGGCCTGGGCATTGCCGAGTTTCGGCGCCATCTGCAGGGCAGCGACCTTGAGCGTTTGGGCCTTCGGTTGCTGACTTTGGGCCATGCCCGGGTAGAGCCCTGTAGCGAGGCCCGCCGCCAGCCATGCATTGAAACGTCGGCGGTCGATGCGAACGTTCGCGCTGGATTGTTTCATTTGAACTCAACCGGGCTCTGCGGCTGCTTGTTCACCGTCAACTGGAAGATGTCCGGGCGCGCATAGTGGCCGACGATATCCAGGGTGCGCCGGGCGGTACCGACCCTCGCGACATCGATCTCAGCGAACAACAAACCCTCCTCCTGGCGGAAGGGGCCGGCGATCAGTTCTCCGCCCGGTGCGATAACCACGGAGTCACCGGGATTCACCCATTCGTTCTCGTCCGGAAACAGATCCGCCATGCCGGCAAGGTCGATGCGCATGTCGCTGCCGCGCAGAAGGTTTCCGCTTCCCACCACCCAGCAGCCTGCTTCTCTGGCGATGTGGCGTAGGGATTCGATCCAGTCGTCGCCACTGTCATAAGTCGGCGCAAAGTAGATCTCCACGCCCTGCGCATACAGCGCATAGCGGGCCAAAGGCATGTAGTTTTCCCAACAGATCAGTGTCCCGGCGCGGCCACAGGGGGTGTCAACCACGTTCAGACTCGACCCGTCGCCGAAACCCCAGACCATACGTTCGGGGTTGGTCGGCATCAGCTTTCTGTGACGATTGAGGATTTCACCGTCGGAGCCAATCACCACGTAACAGTTGAACAGCGTGGTGCGGCCCAGGTCACTGGCCCGTTCGTTCATGCCGCACATCACAGTGACCTTGTGGCGGCGCGCGGCTTCGCACAAGGGCTCCAGGTCGCCGCGCTGAAGATCCACCGCCTGATCCAGCAGATGGGCGTGCAGGCGTTCGCCGAGGTCCCAGTCTCCACCCGGTTTGAGTCGCCAGATCCAGGCCGGGTAACCCGCAACATAGGCCTCCGGGAAAACGACCAGTTCGGCTCCCCCGGCCACGGCCTCATCTACAAAGGAGACGGCTCTCTGCAGCGTTGCTGCACGGTCCAGCAAGACCGGGGGCGCCTGTACGATGGCAAGTTTGCTCATGTAAATTTCCTGATCTGAGGTTTACTCGGCCGGGCACATGCCGCTTTGTCCCATTGCTGTCGCGTGGTCTCCTTGTAGCGGTCGGCATCGAACGCGGCTTGTGGTATGGCGCTCATGGATCTCTCCAGTGGATATCGGAACTTGTTGCCCCGTACCAAGATGTAGCTGAAGCGACGCCGATTTATCCGAACGCGGGGCGAACAATTGACGAAGGAAAATGTTTCTTTTTCTTTCCGTCACTTACACGGCATCGATTGGCTCTTGGATTCCGGCTGAGGATGTGTCGCCGCACCGTGGATAGAGACACTATCGCGCCGTTTTGGAGGCTACAGATCTAAATTGTGCAGTGCGGAGAGCAGTTTTTCGGCTTGAACCTGATCGGTCATTGGATAGGTTTTCAGCCACTCGTCCGCGAGGAAGTCTGCGTCAAGCGCCAGAATTTCCTCCATCTCCCAGACAGCACCGTCATGGTCGCCCGCAGACTCCAGCACGGCCGCGAGATAAATCCTGGCTTCAATGTTGGTGGGATTGCGCTCCGAGGCTTCGTTGAGGTTGATCCTGGCCTGTTCCACATCGTTCAGGAAAAAGTAGGCCCGGCCCAGAAGCAGGTAGTAAAGATATCCGGCGGCCGGGTTGAGTCTGATGGCCGTCCGCATAGGGCCGAGCGTTTCCTCCGGTCGCCCTACATAGGTACTGATGCCACCCATCAAGGCATAGGCATCGGCGAAAGACCGGTCGAGTGATATGGCTTTTCTCAGCAGACCGATCGCCTTTTCGTGTTGCCGCTGCTGGGTACTCACGTAGGCGAGGACCCAATAGACTTCCGGGATTTCGGGATCGATTTCGAGTGCGGTACGCGCCATCGTCTGGGCCTGTTTCAGTGCTGCAGAACCGTTGCTTGTCCATTGGTTGCGATAGTCCGCCGCGAAACTCAGGGCCAGACCACCATAGGCGCGCGCAAATGACGGGTCCAGATCGATTGCCTGACGAAACAGTTGCCTTGCCTGATCGTTCTCTGCGCTCAGGCGCACCAACAAAAGCGACTGGGCCCGGAGGAATAACTCGTAGGCCTGAATATTCGACGTATACCGGTGCGCAAGGCGTCGTCGTTCCTCTTCGTTCACCTTGATCGACAGGCTCGAAACGATTTCTTGGCTTATTGCTTCCTGGACCTGGAAGAGGTTGCGCACGGGCTGATGGTACCTCTCCGACCAGATCTGTTGTCGGTTCTGTGCGTCAAACAGGTGAATGTGCACACGAATCTGATCTTCGATTCGCTGGACTTCACCTCGTACCAGGTATCGTGCGGCGCGTGCTTCGGACTGCTCGGTCTTCGTCCCCATGATGGATCGTGAGCCGATCACCAGTAGCCCGGAAAGTTTCGACAGGTCCGTAATCAGGTCGTAGGTCAGCCCCTGAGCCAGGTGCGCCTGAGACCCGTCGTCGCCAAGCAAGCGGAAAGGCTGCACGGTCAGGGTGGGCAGGGCGTTCGCCGAATCGTTGCCAGTGTACGTCTCCTCCGGCAGTCTCGTATCGCCCACGTCGACCACGATAAAGATGACCACCGGGATGGCGAGCAGGGCAAGTGCACCGGCTACCAGCGATAACACTTTGCGTCCGGGAGACGCCGGCGGCGCCGGGGTTTTCGTCGGTGCCAGGTTTACTGCGGCGCATAAACGGTATCCGCGCTTTGGCACCGTCTGTATGTAGCGAGGCTGCCTGGCGTTGTCGCCGAAGGCCTTGCGCAGCTTTATCACCGCCTGTGTCAGCGTATCGTCACTGACCACCACGCCCGGCCAGACGGCGTCGAACAGCTGCTCTCTGCTGACCATGCTGCCTGCGTTCTGAACCAGATGTACCAGCAGGGCCATGACCTTTGGCTCCAGCTGGATCGTGTCGTCGCCAAGGCGCAATTCGTTGGAAGCCGGATGAACCCGGAATCCACCGACAGAAAACTCGTCAGGTTCCAATAGCGTGCCTGGCAGGTTGGGTGGTCAGAAGCATCTGGTTTACATTACTACCGAATGCCTGAAGCTGCCGAAGAAATGGCCAGTCCAATAACTCGCATCGCAGCGGCAATGTTTTCCGGTGTAATGGCTGCTCAAATTTTTATCGTGGTTTCGGTGCTCCATCTGATTTCCTGACGCCGTGAAACCGGATGCTCATCTCCACCTTCACGCAGCATGCTGGCAGACTGCGCGGGAGCGGGTTATGGCGGCAACTCGCGGGCTGTCGGGAGAAATGAGCCCAAGACACAGTTGCTATCAATGATTGCAATTGGGTCCAGGAGCGCTATCATTGCAATCATGTAATGTAGTCGCGATGAGTAAATAGATGGCAAACCTCGTAGTCAGAAATCTGGACCCCCTTATCGTCGATGCGCTCAAACAGCGCGCCGCTCGACATGGTCGGAGTGCCGAAGCCGAGCATCGCGTCCTGCTCGAGGAGGCGTTGTTGCGACCCAGGGGTAAGTGTTTTGCAGAAGTGCTCGCGAGCATGCCAAACGTTGGCGAGGACGCAGATTTCGAGCGGTTAGAGGATCAGCTCGGGCGCGATCGTGTATTTGATTGACACCAATGTCATCAGCGAATCCCGCAAGCGATCGAAAGCCGACCAGGGAGTTCGAGACTTCTTTCGGCAAACAGTTGAAGAAAACGCGCGGATCTTTGTCTCAGTAGTGACTGTCGGTGAACTCCGTCGTGGTGTCGAGCTGATCCGACATCGGGGTGATTTGCGCCAGGCCAGGCAACTCGAAAGATGGCTTGACCGGCTGCTCGTTGAACACGAGGACCATATTCTCGATGTCACCGCCGACATTGCCCAGCTATGGGGCCGTCTTCGAGTGCCGCACCCGGAAAACGCGCTGGACAAGCAGATCGCGGCGACCGCACTGATCTACGACTTGACAGTTATCACGCGCAATCTCAAAGATTTCGTGAACACCGGCGTCAAGACCCTGAATCCGTTCACGGCATAGGCCGTCAGCGGTAAACCGGCTACGGTTTGCGAAACACCATAAGGTGCTGGGTCGGCAGCACCTCCAGGGTCTTCTCCCAGACCAACCCGACTGCCGCCATCTCCCGCTTCGCCTGAGCCTCGGTCATTTTGTGCAAAGGCGTAGCAATCGAGAGGTTTTCCAGCCTGCCGGCGTGGTTGGGGTTTAGCCGGACTCTGAAAGGCAAGGGCTGCACCAGCGTGCCCGTTCGGTTGGCCCAACTCGTGTCCGATGACCTGGACGGATAACCAGACGCGCAGGATGGATTCGCGGCACAGGGGTTCGGCTGCTACTACACTTGCCTGCAACTGTGAAAATGAAAGCTAAAACTATTCAAACGCTTACCATGATACTGCGGACTTCAATCTACCCGTCCGCCTTCATGCAATTTGCAGGCTAGCCGCGAAGGAGGGCGAGTCCATGCGATGCTTTCATCTTGGGGCATGGCGGATCCTGGCATTTCTGATGCTGCTGTCGGTCCACTGTACCGGCGTCGCGGTGGTCTCGTCCGAGGGCACACGGCTGCGGGAGCCGGTCCGTCCAACGCCCGATCTCACGCCTGCGCAGGTCACACGGATCCAACTGGCGGCCCTGCGCGACAACGCAGCGGGCAACGAGGGTATCGAGCTGACTTATCGGTTCGCTTCACCCGCCAACCGGCGCGTAACGGGGCCACTGCCGAGGTTCATCGGGATGCTGCGTTCCCCGCCCTACGATCGGCTGCTCAATCACGCAACGGCCGAGTTTGGCGCCGTCGACGTAAGGGGTGAGCAGGCCTTCCAGGCTGTCGTCGTGACCGACAGCCGCGCACAGCGGTTCAGCTACCTTTGGGTTCTGGCTCGACAGCCCGAGGGCGAATACGAGAACTGCTGGATGACCGACGCGGTGATTTCGACTGGCGACCCGGCGCCATCTCGGTTCGCCGTTTCGACGTCAACGTCCGGACTTGCGGTTGTGTCCGGGTACTGAACGGACATTTTCCGATAGCCCGCTGCGGTGTTCCGGTCAGGCGAGTAGAATCAGCAAAACGATGTCGACCAAGGGGTGGAGGTGCGTCTGAAATGACCAGCTTGAATGTGAACGGGGAAATGATCGAGGTCGACGTGGATGGCGCCACGCCGCTGTTGTGGGTGCTGCGCGAGCAACTGGGTCTGACCGGCACCAAATACGCGTGCGGCATCGGTCAGTGCGGGGCCTGCACGGTACATATCGATGGTGAGGCGGTGCGCGCCTGCGTCATCCCGGTTGCCGCGGTGAGTGCGGCACAGAAGGTGACGACGATCGAAGGGCTTTCCCCCGATGGGATGCATCCTGTGCAGCAGGCCTGGGCGCAGCTGGATGTGCCGCAGTGCGGCTACTGCCAGCCCGGTATCATCATGTCGGCGGTGGCACTGCTCGACGAAAATTCTTCACCCAGTGATGCAGACATCGATGCGAACATCACCAACATCTGCCGTTGCGGCACATACAATCGGGTGCGTCGCGGTATCCATCTCGCCGCCGAAATCAACAAGCGTGGGAGGTCCTGATGAGTGCGCGACGCGTAACGCTCTCGCGGCGTGACTTCCTGATCGGTACCGCATCCGCCGGCGCCAGCCTGTCACTCGGTCTGTATCTCCCTCTGGGCAGCGCACGGGCAAAAACCGGTGAGCCGGTGCCGGAGGTCAATGCCTGGGTGGTGATCAAACCCGACGATACGGTGGTCATTCGTATTGCTCGCTCCGAGATGGGTCAGGGCACCCTCACCGGCCTGGCGCAACTGGTCGCCGAGGAGCTTGACTGCGACTGGGCCAAGGTCACCACTGAATACCCGACGCCGGGTGAGAACCTTAGACGTGACCGGGTCTGGAGAAGTTTTTCGACCGGCGGCAGCCAGGGTATCCGCGGCAGTCATCAGTACGTGCGCGAGGGCGGTGCACTGGCCCGAACGCTGCTGATCGAGGCAGCCGCCGAGGCCTGGGACGTCCCGGTCGAAGAATGTATTGCCGCCGCGAGCGTCATCACGCACGTGCCGACGGGACGCACCACGACCTATGGCAAAGTGGCTGCAGCGGCGGCCGAGATGGTGCCGCCGCTGACCGTTGCCCTCAAGGATCCGAAAGACTGGAAGATCGCCGGCAAGCCGTTGATGCGACTGGACACGCAGGAAAAGCTGACCGGCAAGCAGGTGTTTGGCGCCGATCTCCGGCTGCCGGGGATGCTCAATGCGGCCGTAAGGGCCTGCCCGGTATTCGGCGGCAGGCTGGAGACATTCGATGACACGGCAGTGAGCAAGATGCCGGGCGTGAAAGCGGTCGTTCGCGTCGACGACACGGCGGTCGCGGTCGTCGCCGAGACCTGGTGGCAGGCGAAGACGGCCCTGGATGCGCTGCCCGTCACCTGGGACGAGGGGCCCAACGCCGAACTCAGCAGCGCCTCCATTGCGCAGATGCTGGCCGAGGGGTTGACCGCGGATGACGCCTTCGTAGGCAACCAGGTGGGTGATGACGTACAGGCCGCGCTGTCAGGCGCGACGAAAACCGTCGAGGCGGTCTACGCCTATCCCTATCAGAATCACGCGACCATGGAGCCGATGAATGCGACCGCGCTTTGGACACCGACGCGCTGCGAGGTCTGGTGTCCGACCCAAAACGGCGAGGCCGCGCTGACGGCAACGGCCGAGGCGGCGGGTCTGCCGCCGACGCAGTGTGAGGTCTACAAGATCCACCTGGGCGGGGGCTTCGGTCGGCGCGGGGCGTTCCACGATTTTGTCCGCCAGGCGGTAGCGATCGCGAAACAGCTGCCGGGTATGCCGGTGAAACTGCTGTGGACACGCGAAGAGGACATGCTGCACGGTGCCTATCACCCGATAACCCAGGCGAGACTGGTCGGCGGGCTCGATGCCAATGGTGACCTGGTGGGCTTGCGCGTGCGCATCTCGGGGCAGTCGATCCTCGCCTCAGTGAGGCCGGGATGGCTACGTGACGGTGCCGACATGTTCACCTTCCAGGGCCTGTTGCCGGAGGGCGATCACGGCATCAGTTACTCGATTCCCAATCTGCTGGTAGACCATGCGATGCGCAACCCGCCGATTCCCCCGGGTTTCTGGCGCGGTGTGAACGTTAATCAAAACGCGATCTACATGGAATCTTTCATGGACGAGCTGGCGCACGCCGCGGGTGCAGATCCGCTCGCGTTTCGGCGCAAGCTTATGCGCGATAATCCCAAGGGACTTGCCGTACTCAATGCGGTGGCGGAAAGGGCCGGCTGGGGTAGGCCGGCGCCCGAGGGCGTTTATCGTGGCCTCGCCGTTTGCAAGGCCTTCGCCAGTTACATCGCAGCCTGCGCGGAGGTCTCGGTCGATGATGGCGGTACACTCAGGATCCACCGCATCGTCGCGGCGACGGACCCGGGCCACGCGGTCAATCCGCAGCAGATCGAGGCGCAGGTCGAAGGTTCGTTCGTTTTCGGTCTGTCGGCCTTGCTTTACGGCGAATGCACGATCCGCGGCGGCCGCGTCGAGCAGGAGAATTTCGACACCTACCCATCCATGCTGATGCCGGAAATGCCGAAGGTCGAGGTGATCGTGATGCCTTCGGGCGGCTTCTGGGGCGGTGTCGGCGAGCCGACGATCGCGGTGGCCGCGCCGGCCGTGCTGAACGCGATATTTGCTGCCACCGGCAAGCGCATCAGGCAGTTTCCGCTCAAGCATGCCGATCTGCGGGCCGCCTGACACCTGAGTGTCAGGCGGCGATGCTGCCTGCCGGGTGGCGGCGGTTCGATTCGGCAAGAGCGCCTGCCAGCCGGGCCGCCTTGTCCGTCGGCAGCAGGATTCGCCCGCCTTATCCCCAAGCAGTGCGTAATTTCGGATTCAAGATCGTCGTGTCAGGTGCCGTTTGCCGGCCTTCCCTGGGATGCCTTCGTTTTTGTGGGGTGAATGCTCCGGCAGGTGACCCCATGATTTTTACGTCGAGCTGATGATGTGGCGCTCAAGTTACCGAGAGAAAAAGGATGAATGAAGAACCCGACAGATTCCTCCGGCGGATGCGTTGGGTGTTCCTGCTTTTTGCGATGATCCTCGTGCTTTGGCAATTCCTGCCTTGGATAGAGCGTCACCTGGTAGGCCTGACCACCGAACCGAGGGCGGTGACTGCACGCGGGGAACTGGCTGCAGACGAACTCGCGACCATCGAGATCTTTGAACGGGCGAGTCCGTCGGTTGTGTTCATCACCACCCGCCAGCGTGTGATGAACGTCTGGACGCGCAACGTTTTCAGCGTGCCACGCGGAAATGGCTCGGGTTTCATCTGGGACGATCTCGGCCATGTCGTGACCAACAACCACGTTGTCGCGGATGCCTCAGAGGCCATTGTGCGCTTGAATGATGGACGCAGTTACCGGGCCACACCGGTCGGCGCAAGTCCGGCGCACGACCTGGCCGTGCTCCGAATCAAGGTGCCGATCGACCGTCCGCCGCCTGTGCCGATTGGCGCCAGCGCCGATCTCAGGGTGGGGCAAAAGGTGTTCGCGATCGGCAACCCCTTCGGTCTGGACTATTCGCTGACTGGCGGGCTTGTCTCGGCGCTCGACAGATCGATCACTGACGACGAAGGAACGAGCATCGATCACCTGATACAGACCGATGCGGCGATAAACCCCGGAAACTCAGGCGGCCCGCTGCTCGACAGCGCCGGCCGATTGATTGGCATCAATACCGCCATCTACAGTCCGTCCGGTGCCTATGCGGGCGTCGGCTTCGCCGTCCCTGTCGATACCGTAAACGAAGTAGTACCGCAGCTGATCGCCAAGGGTCGGTATATTCGTCCCAGTCTGGGAATCTCTGTTGACGCCGACATGAATCGCCTGGTCAGGGAGCAACTCGGCGTCGAAGGTGTGCTGGTAGTGCAGGTGACAGGCGGTTCGGCCGCAGAGGCCGCCGGTCTGCGTGGTTCGGAGGTGGACGGCCAGGGCAACCTGGTGCCGGGCGATATCATCCTGGCGGTGGCAGGAAAGTCGACTGACAGCGTTGCCGCGCTGCTGTCCGCGCTCGACGATCATCGCATCGGCGAACAGGTCAGCGTTCGGGTTTGGCGTTCGGGTAGCGAGGCCGAGTTCCCGGTGATACTTGAGCCCGGGGACTAGGAGTCTGCGCGGCAGAAAGTATCCCTACTGCAAAAGCGCCACAGCGGTCCATTTTTCTATTCTTTCTCGTTGCGTAGTGCCCACTATGC
>Ga0265303_10000407_pt1 | contig 23959 bp, 22 predicted proteins | sample Helome_2_FD_192494 | JGI IMG/M metagenome (GOLD analysis project Ga0265303, IMG submission 192494) | Marine sediment microbial communities from subtidal zone of North Sea - Hel_20160317 (Illumina Assembly) | ecosystem: Environmental > Aquatic > Marine > Subtidal zone > Sediment ... | reverse complement strand
GCTCGTTCCGTCAGCAGATCGACGATCTTGCCCTTGCCTTCATCGCCCCACTGGGCCCCGACGACGATGACGTTTCTTGCGTGCATGGCAGTGGCTCGAATTGTCCGGTCAGCCGCGGACAAACAGTAGCAGCGCCAGGCCGGCCGCTATGCTGGCCAGGCCGACCCAGCGCAACTGGTTGTCGCGCAGCTGGGCAATCAGCACCAGACCCTGGCGCCAGCTGCCGGGGCTCGCGAAGGGCAGCAGGCCCTCAATCACGAGATACAGGGCAAAGGCCGCAAGCAAATCGTTCCAGTTCATCGTCGCTGACTCGCCGGAGCGCCGCCTCCGCTCTACCAATGCTCCTGATCGATGCCGCGCCCGCAGGGGCTCAGCGCGCCGGGGACTTGTTGTTCAGGTAGCGCAGGAAATCGCTGTTCCCATCCAGCACCAGCATGTCAGTGTTGTTGCCCACCGAATTCTTGTAGGCCTCGATACTGCGATAGAAACTGAAAAATTCAGGATCCTGCTCGAAGGCATTGGCATAGATGTTCGCTGCCAACGCGTCACCTTCACCCCTGATCTTTTCGGCATCCCGGTAGGCTTCCGCGAGGATGACCGTGGCCTGACGGTCGGCATCTGCGCGAATCTCTTCCGCAGTCTCTACGCCTTCTGCGCGCAGCTTCGATGCAAAGCGCTTGCGTTCCTGCCGCATCCGGTTGAACACGGAATCACTGACTTCTTCCGGAAATTCAATTCTCTTGACCCGGACATCAACGACATCGATGCCAAAACGCTCTGCCTCTGACTTGGCATTGTTCAGCATGTTGTCCATCAGGCTGCGCCGGTCGGCCGAGACCACTTCCGGCACCGTGCGCTTGGCGAACTCGCCACGAATTCCGTCCTTGACGATTTCCAGTATCCGCTGCGCGGCGATAATCTCTTCACCGCCGGTGGCCCGGTAGTAAGCCGACACGTCGACAATCTTCCACTTGACGAAGAAATCGACCACGAGATTTTTCTTTTCGAAAGTCAGGAACTCTTCCTGCGGGTTGGTAATGGTCAGAATGCGGCGCGGGTAGAAGCTGACTGTATTGACCACCGGCAACTTGAAATGCAGACCCGGCGGAATGTCGGCGTTGACGATTTCGCCAAAGCGCAGCATCAGCGCGTGCTCGCGTTCATCCACGGTGAACAGCGCTGCGCTGCCGACGAACAGCACCAGCGCAACCAGTATCAGGGGAAGACGACCGCTGGCCATTATCTCGACCTCCTCAACCGCTGCGATTCGCGGGGTACCGCCCGTGACCCGGAACCGCCGTCAATACCGGAGCCGGAATCGAGGCGCCCCATGGACGCACCGCCACCCGGCAGGGTGCCGATGCGCTGCTCGAGCAACTTGTCCATCGGCAAGTACAGCAGGTTGCCGCTGCCCTCGGCATCGAGAAGAATCTTACTGGCCTGTGAATAGACCTGTTCGAGGGCATCGATATACAGGCGCTCGCGAGTCACTTCAGGTGCCTGTTGGTATTCCACCAGCAGTTTTTCGAAGCGTGCGCTCTCACCCTCGGAATCGGCAACCACGCGGGCCCGGTAAGCCTCGGAGTCCTGCAGCCGCCGCGCCGCTTCACCGCGCGCTTTAGGCACGATGTCGTTGGCGTAGGTCTGAGCCTCGAAGGCGAGGCGTTCCTTGTCTTCCCGGGCCTTGATGGCATCCTGCACGGCAGCTTGCACCTGGCTGGGGAAGTTGGTGTCCTGCAGGTTGACCTTGGTAACGACGAGGCCGGTGGTGTACTCGTCCAGGGCCTCCTGGATTAGCGCCTGGGTCTGCAACGCAATCTCTGCGCGGCCTTCCAGCAGCACGAAGTCGGCGGTGCTCTTGCCAATGACTTCACGGATCGCGCTCTCGCTGATATCACTGAGAGTCGCCTCCGGATCACGCACCTGGAACAGGTAGGTCACGGGGTCGGGCCGCAGGAACTGCACCACCATGTCGACCACAATGATGTTCTCGTCTTTCGTCAACATGCGGGTCTCGGTGCTGAAGGTCTCGATTTCAGCCACGTTGACCTTTTCGACGGTCTCTACCGGCCACGGAATGTGCCACCGCAGGCCCGGTTGCGCCGTCGTGGTGTACGCGCCGAAGCGCAGCACGACGCCCCGTTCAGCATCCTCAACGCGATAGACCCCTGTCGCCGCCCAGCCGACCAACACCAGGGCCAGCAAGATTGAGAGCATCGGCCCGCTGTTGCCGCCTGTACCAGTGCCAGCGCCGCCGCCACGCCCGGACTTGCCGCCGAACAGGCCACCGAGCCTGCGCTGCCAGTCCCGCAGAATGGTATCGAGGTCCGGAGGGCCGGAGTTACCACCCCCGCGATCCCACGGATTCTTACCGTTGCCTGACTCGTTCCACGCCATCACATTCATCTTGGATATCAGTTAACAACTGCCCGCTGCGCATCGTCACCGGCGACGATAAGCTCCAGGTCCTCGCGACGCCGAAGCTGCTCGTAGCCCTGGCGATCCAGTTCTACTTCCAGCTCCCAGCCGCCTTCGTTGAGCTCTCGCTCGTCCAGCACTTGCCCGGTGTCATACAGCAATGAGCGCAGGCGAGCCTGGGTAACACCCAGGCGCACGGTGCCTCGTACTAGCTCCAGATGGAGGTATTCGCTGATAACCCCGAGCAGGGATTCGATTCCGTCTCCGGTAGCCGCCGACACCCAGACCCGGCTCGGCATTCCGGTCTCGGCCCGGTCTACCCGCGGCTTCGCGCCGAGTATATCAATCTTGTTGAAGACCTGAACCATCGGCAGGTCATCGGCCCCGATCTGCCGCAGCACGACGTCCACGTCTGCCATGCGCTGCTCGACGTCCCGGTCGGTGCAATCCACCACGTGCAGCAGCAGCCGGGCACCCCGGCTCTCTTCCAGCGTGGACTGAAAGGCTGCCACCAGCTCATGCGGCAGGTCGCGGATAAAGCCCACCGTGTCGGCCAGCACGCAGGGCGTGCGGTCCGGCAGCTCCATCCGGCGCAGGGTCGGGTCCAGGGTCGCAAACAGCTGATCGGCGGCCACGACGCCGGCCTCCGTCAGCCGATTGAACAGTGTCGACTTGCCGGCATTGGTGTAGCCCACCAGTGACACCGTCGCCAGGTCCCGTTTACGGCGCCGCTGCCGCGACAGGTCACGCCGCTTGCCCAGCCGTTCCAGGCGGGCCTCCAGCTGCTTGATTCGCTTGGCGAGCAGTCGGCGATCCGTCTCCAGCTGGGTCTCACCCGGCCCCCGCAGCCCGATACCGCCTTTCTGCCGCTCCAGGTGCGTCCAGCCGCGCACCAGGCGCGTGGACAGGTGGCGCAGCTGGGCCAGTTCCACCTGCAGCTTGCCTTCAAAGGTACGCGCGCGCAGCGCGAAAATGTCGAGAATCAGCCCGGTGCGGCTCACGACTCGCAGCTCGAGCTCGCGCTCCAGATTGCGCTCCTGCCCCGGGGTCAGCGGGTGGTCAACCAGCAGCAAACTGGCGCAGGTCTCTTCTGCCATGGCTGCCAGCTCGGCCAGCTTGCCGGCGCCGATCAGCGTGCGCGGATTCGCCGCGCGCAGTCTCGCCGTGAGCTCGCCGACCACCTCGGCTTCGGCGGCATCGGCCAGCTCCCGGAATTCCTGCTGTTGGTCTTTGTCCGGAGGCGCGCCGATGCCCACATGCAACAGGATGGCGAGTTCCCCGCGTTGAGGGCGGTCAAACATACTGAAGCTTTCGACAAGCCTGCCGCGGACGCGTTCCGTGGGCGCGGAGAATTGGCAGGAGTGGCAAGCCGCTACCCGTCTTCCTGGTCTTCTGCGCCCGGCACCCTGACGTTCTTCGCCGGCACGACGGTCGAAATTGCGTGCTTGTAAACCATCTGGTTCACGCTGTTCTTGAGAACCACGACGAACTGATCAAAAGAATCGATGGTGCCCTGAAGCTTGATCCCGTTGACCAGGTAGATGGACACCGGGACTTTCTCCTTGCGCAGAATGTTCAGGAAGGGATCCTGCAAGACCTGACCCTTGGACATTGTCGACTCCCGAGACGTTGTTGTTGTTGCAGACTTGTTGTTCTTGTTTACAGCCGGCGCGGCCGGAACCCGACCAGGCCGCAGTGCGCACCAGACTTAGCGATTCTAGCCGCTAGATCGAGATAATGCATCCAATGCCCCGGCCAGCGTGAGCTGCCGCATCACTTCTTCAGCTGGGGCACCGCCGCCTGGTTCGAGCTGCCGGAACCCGGGGTCTGAGCGCAGCCAGGTCAACTGGCGCTTGGCGTAGCGCCGGGTTGCAGTGATCGCCCTCGTCCTGGCCTCGGCCAGTGTGCAGGCGCCCTCCAGGTGCGCCCACAGCTGCCGATAGCCCACCGCGCGCATGGCCGGGAGGTCAGCGTGGATGCCCGGCAGTTTGCGCAGCTGTTGCACCTCGTGCACGAGGCCTGTTTCGAGCATCTGGTCGAAGCGCTCGGCAATGCGGGCATAGAGCGCTTCACGACTCGTCGATACCAGGGCAAAGCGCAGGAAATGAATCCCAGGCGCCGGCGGATTCTCAGCTTGCAGTTCACTGATGGGCCGGCCGGCAATTGCATACACCTCGAGAGCCCGCTGAATGCGCTGCCGGTCGGTAGACGCAATCCTGGCAGCGGCTTGCGGGTCCACCTTTGCCAATTCGTCGTGCAGCGCCGGCCAGCCTTCCACCTCTGCGCGGGCATCCAGCGCGGCGCGCAACTGCGGATCGGCGTCGGGCAAAGGGGCCAGACCCTGCAGCAGCGCGCGGAAGTAGAGCAAGGTTCCGCCCACCAGCAACGGCAGCCGGCCCGCAGCATGAATGTTTTCGATCAGCGCCAGCGCATCGCGCCGGAACGCGCCGGCCGAATAACTCTGTTGCGGCTCCCGGATGTCGATCAGGTGGTGCGGCACCGTCGCCTGCACGTCCTGCGACGGCTTGGCCGTGCCGATGTCGAGGCCGCGGTAAACCATGGCCGAATCCACGCTGATGATTTCCACTGGCAGCCGCGCGGCTATATCGATCGCCAGCGCGGTCTTCCCGGCAGCCGTCGGGCCGGCGATGCAAAGGGCGGTGGGCAGGTTCACGGCTGTTAGCGGCCCCGGGCAAACAGGCGATCCAGTTCTGCCATGCTCAATACGGTCCACGTGGGCCGACCGTGATTACACTGATCGCTCCGCTCGGTGGCCTCCATGTCCCGCAGCAACGCATTCATCTCCGGCGTCGTCAGGCGCCGATTGGCTCGCACCGAGCCGTGGCAGGCCATCGACGCGAGCACGTCGTCCATTTGCCGGCGCACCCTGGCCGCATCGTCACCGCCGGTTTGCAGATCGGCCAGCACATCGCGAACCAGGGCCTCCGGATCGCCACCCGCCAGCAGCACCGGCACGGAACGGATGGTCAGTTTTTCCCGCCCGACCCGGTCCACTTCGAGGCCCAGTTCTCCCAGCAGCGGTGCGTGGGCTTCGGCAAGGTCGGCCTCGGCCGCCGAAACGTCGAAAGCGTGAGGCACGAGCAAAGGTTGCGACTGAATGCCCGCCGCCGACCACGCCTGTTTCAGGCGCTCATAGGTAATGCGCTCGTGCGCCGCGTGGGCATCGACAATGACCAGCCCGTCGACATTCTGCGCAAGGATGAAGGCCCCATGCAGATGGGCCAGGGCATGGCCCAGCGGCAGCGCTGCGACTTCGTCTGTCCCCGCGTCGGCAGGCCCGCCCGCTGCCAGGGCAGCGTAAACCGCCGCCGAATCGCGCACGGCGGCTGCCGATAGCTGCAGACCGCGCTGCCCGGCGCCGGGCGCGGCAAACGATGGCCGCGCCGGTTCGGCCGGCACCGCGCCGGGCCGGGTACCCGCCAGCGCCGACTCAAGGGTGCGGCGAACAAAATCGTGAACCCGGCGGCCGTCGCGAAACCGCACTTCCTGCTTGGATGGATGCACGTTCACGTCTACGTCGGCCGGATCGATTTCCAGGTACAGCACGCAGGCCGGATGGCGGCCGTGATAAAGCACGTCAGCAAAGGCCGCGCGAATTGCGTGGCTCAGGCTGCGGTCGCGAATCACGCGCCCGTTCAGCACCACATACTGCAGATCGGGTTGACTGCGCGAATATGTGGGGCGGGCAATCCAGCCCCGCAGGCTCATGCCGTCTGCATTGCGCTCCACGTAGAGGGAATTCTCAACAAAGGCCTTGCCGCATAGCTTTGCCAGGCGCGCTTCCTGTTCATCGCGACTGCTCGCCACCGGCAAATCGAATACTGGTCGGCCGTTGTGAATCAGCCGCACGGCGGTACTGAAGCGACTCAGCGCGAGGCGCTCCACCACCCGCTGGGCGTGCATGAATTCGGTGCGCTCGGTTTTCAGGAACCGGCGCCGCGCCGGCGTCCGCGCAAACAGGTCGCGCACTTCCACCGTGGTGCCGCCGGGATGCGGTGCCGGGCGCAGTTCGCCCTGCTCGCCATAGCCCGACTCCACGGCAAAGGCGCTATCGGCATCGGCGTGCCGGGAGACCAGGCGCAGCTGTGAAACCGATGCGATGCTCGGCAAGGCCTCGCCGCGAAAACCCAGCGAGGCGACGCAGCTGAGATCGTCGAGACTCGCAATCTTGCTGGTGGCATGGCGGGCCAGCGCCAGCGGTACCTCGTCGCGGGGAATGCCTACCCCGTCGTCGCGCACCCGGCACAGGCGCACGCCGGCCTGCTCCAGTTCCACTTCCACCCGGCGCGCGCCGGCATCCAGGCTGTTCTCCAGCAGCTCCTTGAGCATGGCTGCCGGCCGCTCGACGACCTCGCCGGCGGCGATCTGGTTGATCAACTGGGTGGGGAGCTGGCGAATGGCCATGCCGGGATTCTTTCAGAATGCCCGGCAAATTTGAATCGGTTTCAGATATCCCGTGGCAGCGGGATGCGCAGAACCTGGCCCACGCGGATCCGGTCATTGCGCAAACTGTTGTGGCTGCGGATGCGCTTGATACTGACCTTGTAGCGATCGGCGATCTCGCTCAGCGTATCGCCGCGACGAATGACGTACTGGCGCTCACTTGGCCGGCTATTCTGCGCCAGCTGCGCGACCCGCGTGCCGGCCGGCGGGTTCTGATAGAAATATTCCCGCATCCCGTCGAGGATCGCTGCCACCAGTCGATCCTGGTAGGCGGATCGCTGCAGGTTCGACTCGTCGTCCGGGTTCGAGATAAAGGCCGTCTCGATCAGCAGTGACGGCACGTCGGGAGATTTCAGCACGAGAAACGGCGCACGCTGGACCTGGCGCTTGCGCACCCGCGCGAACTTGCCGAGTTCCTGCAGAATTTCCTCACCGATATCCATGCTCGAACTGAGTGCTGCGTTCTGGGACAAGTCCAGCAATACGCCTGCGAGGGTCGGGTCTTTGTCTTCCAGGTGCACGCGACCGATCGTGACTGCGGCGTTCTCGCGCGCGGCCAGATGGCGGGATGCCTCATCCGAGGCGCCCTTCTTCGACAGCGTGTACACCGTGGCACCGCGCACGCGCCGGTCACGGAAGGCATCGGCATGAATCGACAAAAACAGGTCCGACTGCTGGCCGCGGGCCAGTTCCATGCGCGCGCGCAGCGGCACGAAACGGTCGCTGTCACGGGTCAGCACGGCGCGCATCCCTTGCTCGGCGTTCACGGCACTGGCCAGGCGGCGGCTGATGCTCAACGTGACGTCTTTTTCCCGCGTCCCGCGCGCGCCGCGCGCACCCGGATCCTTACCACCATGCCCGGGGTCCACCACGATCAAGACGTCGCGGCCACCGCCGGCTGCAGGGCCCGTTGCGGTCTTGACGGGCTCGCTCCGGCGGGTGGCTGCGGTCCCAAGGTCGATGACCAGGCGATGGCCCTGCGTCCCGTCGGCGGCAAGATCGAAGCTGCGCACCGGCACGGCGCGGTGCATGTCCAGGACCAGGCGCAGCGAACCGTCTTCGCGATTGGCGCCGCGCAAACGGCGCACGGCGCCCGCGCCGCCCGGCAGCGGCAAGGCACCGGACGCGAAGCGACCGGGCTTGATATCGACGACAACCCGGTCCGGGTTGCTGAGCGTGAATAGTTTGTGGCTCGCCGGTGCGCTGAGATCAAGAGCGATTCGAGTGGCGCCGTCGCGCTCGGCGATGCGGACGTGGTCCACGCGCACGCTCTGCGCCTGTGCCGATGCACAGCACAAGACCGCCAGCAAAAGCCCACTCAGCCGCAGCATTTCCCCAACTCCACTCGCCCTGGGCGGCTCCTCCGTTCAGGAACCGCTAAGTCGTTTTGTTATGTAAATTATATGGATAGCAATGCTTTCTACAAGTCAATTTACTTCAAGTTGCCGACAGCCGCCGCAGGGCGGCCGCCCCGGCGGCACTGGCGGCCTCGAACTGCGCCTCCCGCCCCGCCCCGGCGACCGTCAGCAGCACGCGCAAATCTGCCCCGGGCACGAAGCCAGTGCCCCGCTGCGGCCATTCCACCAGCAGCCAGCCGCCGGCCGCCGGCAGTTCACCCAGGCCCAGGTACTCGGCTTCAGCCGGATCCTGCAGCCGGTAGAGGTCCACGTGGTGCGCGGTTCCCGCCGGCAGCGCGTAGGGCTCTACCAGCGTATACGTGGGGCTGGGCACCCGCCCCTCATGACCCAGGGCGTGCAACAGGGCGCGGACCAGGGTGGTCTTGCCGGCGCCCAGCTGGCCCTCGAGCCAGACCGTGAAGCCCGCGGCGGGCGGCGGGCCGGCAGCGGTGGCCAGGCGGCGCCCCAGGGCTGCCGTGGCCGGCGCATCCGGCAATGCCAGGGTCAGGGATTCAGGCACGCCCGCAGTTCGCTTAGCACATCGCCGGCGACGAGGCCGCGCTCCCCGGCGGCAGCGGCCCGGTCGCCCGCGGTGGCATGCGCCCAGGCGGCGGCAGCTGTTGCCGTCAGCGGGTGGTCCGGCAACTGCGCCAGCAGCCCGGCTACGGTCCCGGTCAATACATCGCCCATGCCGGCCGTGGCCATGCCCGGATTACCCCGATCCACCAGGTAAGGAATGCGGTTGGCCTGACCCACCAGCGTGCCGCGGCCTTTCAGCACCACGACGCCACCGAATCGTCCTGTCAGCTCTGCCATCGCGCCCAGCCGGTTCGATTGCACCGCGGCCGTGCTGCTGCCCAGCAGCCTGGCGGCTTCGCCGGGATGGGGCGTCAAGACCCAGTCGTCGCGCTGCTGCGGCTGGGCCGCCAGCAGGTTTAGCCCGTCGGCATCAATCACCAGCGGCCGCCCGGCCGCCAGCACCCGGGCGAACAATTGTTTCGCCCACGCGTCCTGGCCCAGGCCAGGTCCCACCGCGATGTGGGTGGCACGCTCCAGCAATGGCTCGAGTTCGTCGGCGCTGGCCACGGCCCGGCACATCAGTTCCGGCCTGCCCGCCACTACCGCGGCGGCGGTTTCCGCGTGGGTGGCCACGCTGACGAGCCCGGCCCCGGCTCGCAGTGCCGCTTCGCCGGCCAGGCGCACCGCGCCGCCCATGCCGCAATTGCCGCCAACGATGAGCACATGCCCGAACAGGCCCTTGTGCGCGCTGGCATGCCGGCGCGGCAAAAGGCCAGCCAGCAGCTGCTGGTCGAAAAGCCGCAGCGCCGGTTCGATGCCGGCCATCACATCCGCCGGCACGTCGAGATCGGCGAACAGTACTTCACCGCTGAGCTCCGGTCCCGCGCCCAGGTACAGACCCTGCTTGCGGCCGACGAAGGTCACCGTGAGGGCGGCTTGCACCGCCACGCCCATGATTTCTCCAGTGGTGCCGTTGAGACCGCTGGGTATGTCCACGGCCAGCACCGGGGCAGCAGCCGAATTGACCTGTTCCACGGCGTCGCGGTAGCCGCCGGTGACCAGGCGATCGAGGCCGGTACCGAGCAGCGCATCCACCACCAGCTCGGCGGCGCCAAAGTCTGCCGCAGCCAGTCCTGCAACGGTGCCGCCGGCGCTGCGAAAATCGGTCCACGCCCGCGCCGCATCGGCGCCCAGACCCTCCGGATCGCTGACGGCGATGACCCGCACATCCAGGCCCGCGGCGCGGGCTAGCCGCGCGATGACATAGCCATCGCCGGCATTGTTCCCAGCGCCACAGACCACTACCCAGTTGCCGGCCGACGGATAGCGCCGGCGCGCCGCGTCGAAAGCAGCCTGACCCGCCCGGCACATCAACGTATAACCCGGAATGCCGCGGTCTTCTATCGCGCGGCGATCGAGCTCACGAACGACTTCGGGTGGAAAAACGCTGTTGGCCACGGTGTTCATGACAAAAATTATACTTGCAGGGCGCAACGCGCTCTGAAACGCGCGGCGGAGGAGCCGTTGATCACGCATTCCCCATCGGAGCAAGAAGCCATGGCCGCCCAGATCAAGGCCTGGGGGCAATCGCTGGGCTTTCAGCAGCTGGGTATCGCGCCTGCCGATGTCGGTGAGGCGGAGGCTGATCTGCAGGCCTGGCTTGCGGCCGGGTATCACGGCGAAATGGATTACATGGCCAGACACGGGCAGCGCCGGAGCCGGCCCGGCGAGCTGATCCCCGGAACGGTGCGAGTGATCGTGGCGCGCATGGACTACCTGCCCCCGGAGGCACGCCCCCCGGCGGAATTACTCAACGATGCCCGGCAGGCTTATCTCGCCCGCTACAGCCTGGGCCGCGACTACCACAAGTTGCTGCGCCGCCGGCTGCAGCGACTGGCTGACCGGATCACCGCAGCCTTCGGACCCTTTGGCTACCGCGTCTTCGTGGACAGCGGGCCGGTCATGGAGAAACCACTGGCCGCTCTCGCCGGGCTGGGCTGGCAGGGCAAACACACCAACCTGATCAACCGCGACGCCGGTTCCTGGTTCCTGCTCGGGACGATCCTGACGGATCTGCCGTTGCCCATCGACAGCCCGGCGCAGGATCACTGCGGCAGTTGCACGGCATGTATCGAGGTCTGCCCGACCCGGGCCATCGTCGGCCCGTACCAGCTCGATGCGCGCCGATGCATTTCTTACCTGACGATCGAACAGCGCGGTGTCATTCCGGTGGATCTGCGCCCGGCCATCGGCAATCGCATCTTCGGCTGTGATGACTGCCAGCTCTTTTGCCCGTGGAACAAGTTTGCGCAGCCGACTCGCGAACCCGACTTCATGCCCCGCCATGGTCTCGACGCGCCCGATCTTGTCAGCCTGTTCAACTGGGACGAAGCCGAATGGCGCGAGCGCACCCGGGGCAGTGCGCTGCGCCGACCCGGCTACGCGGGCTGGCTGCGCAACCTGGCCGTCGCACTGGGCAATGCGCCGGCATCGCCGGCCATTCGCAAGGCGCTGGCCGAGCGCATCACGCACATCTCGGCACTGGTGCGCGAGCACGTGCAGTGGGCCCTGGCGCGCCAGACTGACGAATAGGTGGCACCGGCCGCGTTGCGGCCCCGGGCAGGTCAGGGATCAACCAGCACGTTGTCGATGAGCCGGGCCGGGCCGCAGTAGGCGGCGGCCAGCACGACGAGCTGGGTGGCAGCCGCGCCGGGCATCCCCAGATCGGCGGCACGGCGCACGGCGAAATAATCAGCGCGCATCCCGGCCGTCATCAGTTGCGCAGCCCCCTCGGCTTCCAGTGCTGCAAAATCTCGCCGGCCACCGCGGATCGCGTCTGCAATTTGTTGCAGGGCCGAGCACAGGGCCGGTGCCTGGGCCCGGCTCGCCGCGTCGAGATAGCGGTTCCTGGAACTCATGGCCAGACCGTCGGCTTCGCGCCGAATCGGCGCTGACATGACCTGCACCGGCAGGTGCAGATCGGCCACCATCCGCCGCACGATCAGGAGCTGCTGATAATCCTTCTGGCCGAACACGGCGATGTCCGGCTGAACGATGTTGAACAAGCGGCAAACCACCGTCGTCACCCCGTCGAAGTGACCGGGCCGCGATGCGCCGCACAGAACTGCCGACAACTTCGGCACCGAGACGCGGGTCATCTCACCGACGCCGAACGGATAAATCGCGTCGGCCGACGGCAGAAACATCAGGTCAGTGCCGACCTGTTCGAGGGCGGTACGGTCCTGCTCCGGCGTGCGCGGATAGGCTTCCAGATCTTCACAGGGCCCGAATTGCGACGGGTTCACAAACACCGACACCACCACGCGAGTCGCACGCAAACGCGCCTCGCGCACCAGGCTCAGGTGACCGTCGTGCAGGTTGCCCATCGTGGGCACCAGAGCAATGCGCGCGCCTTCGGCTCGCCATTCGCTGACGTGGCGGCGCAGCGCCGCGATGTCGCGCACGACGTGCAGCTGCGGCACGGGCTGCGTTGCCCGGCTCACGAGAAACAGTGCTCAGGCGCAGGGTAGCTGCGGTCTTTAACCGCTGCGACATAGGCCGCACACGCGTCGACGACGCTGGGCGCGTCGAGCATGAAATTTTTCACAAAGCGGGGCATGCGCCCCTGCGTGATGCCGAGTACATCGTAGAGCACCAGTATTTGCCCGTCGACGTGGGGGCCGGCACCGATACCGATGACCGGCACATCGAGAGCGTCGCGAATTGTCTTGCCCACTTCATTGGGCACACATTCGAGCAGCACGATGTCAGCGCCGGCCTGTTGCAGCGCGCGGGCGTCTGCCAGCATTTGTGTGGCCTGTTCGCCCTCGCGACCCTGCACCTTGAAACCACCGATCTTATGCACCGATTGAGGGCGCAGACCCAGGTGAGCGCAAACGGGTATGTCATGCCCGGCCAGGTGCTCGACAATGTTGACCTGGCTCGCGCCACCTTCCAGCTTCACCATCATCGCGCCGCCTTCCTGCATCAGGCGCACGGCATTGTCCAGCGCCTGCTGTGCGCTGCTGAAACTCATGAACGGCATGTCGGCCATCAAGAAAGCATGGCTCAGACTCCGCGCCACGGCCCGACTGTGATACACGATATCGTCCACCGTAACCGGTACGGTGGTGTCGTGACCCTGGATGACCATGCCGAGGGAATCGCCCACCAGCACAATGTCCGTGCCGGCGTCGTCCACGACGTGCGCGAAACTGGCGTCATAGGCCGTCAGACAGGCGATGGGCTCACCATCTGCCTTCATGCTCATCAGGGTAGATACGTTGACCGGCGGCCTGGGCTGGCCACGCTCTTGCAGTTGCTTGTACATGATTGACTCCAGCCGCGGAATCAGGCCAGCGCCGAAACCATCGGATTGAAAAAATGCCGGCCACTGCGAATCCGGTGAATCTGCTCCAGCAACATCTCGTAATGATCGTCGTTGTGAATCGGATCAATAGTGGCTGCATTCACGATGAGCAATGGTGCTTCGTCATAGTCGTGGAAGAATCGGGAATAGGCCTCCGCAAGCCGTTCGAGGTAGCGCCGGCCAATGCGCTGTTCGTAGCTGATGCCGCGCCGCGCCACCCGAAACAGCAGGGTGTCCACCGGCGCCTGCAGGTAAACCACGAGGTCCGGCACGGGCGCTTCGACCGCGATGGTCTCGTAAACCTTGTCATACAGCGACAGTTCGTCGCGGTCGAGGGTGATTTCGGCAAACAGCCGGTCTTTCTGCATCAGGAAATCTGCCACCCTGATTTCACTGAACATATCGGCCTGGCGCAGCTCACCCATCTGGCCAATGCGCTGAAACAGGAAGAACAGCTGGGTCGGTAGCGCCTGGCCGCGCGGATCCTGGTAGAAACGCTTCAAAAACGGATTCGCATCCGCGTCTTCCAGCAGCAGTTCGCTGTCGAGACTTTCCGCCAGGCGCTTGGCAAGGCTGGTCTTGCCAACGCCGATCGGACCCTCGATCGCAATGTAACGGGATTCAGGCATGCAGCGTTCTGGTTCTTCTCTGCGGGTCAGCGAACACGGCCCGCCTAGTCGAGCCTCACGATGCCCTCGCGGTCCACCTCGGCTGCCAGCCGATGCACGGGCCCCAGCCCTGGAATCTCCAGTTCGGGAGCCACGGAGAGCAGCGGCAACAATACAAAATTTCGCTCGCGAATGCCCGGATGCGGGACTTCAAGCCCGGGGCGGCGAATGCATTGCATGCCGTAGGTCAGCAGGTCGATGTCAAGAATTCTCGGCCCCCACTTGCGTTCGCGCTTGCGGCCCGCGCGGCGCTCAATCGCCTGCAGTTCCATCAGCAACTGCTTCGCGCCGAGCTCCGTGTCCAAAGCGGCGACCGCGTTCACGTAGTCGGGCTGATCCTGCGGCCCCATCGGCGCGGTGCGGTAGAGCGGCGAATGCTCGCGCAGTGCCGTGTCGGGCAACTTGGCCAGGGCGACAAACGCATCGCGGACCTGCCGCTCCGGATCATTGAGATTGCTGCCGATGCCGACCCAGGCCGACACACTGAGCTGCTTGTGCGTCATCGCGCTAGGTTGCAGGTGTCGGCGTACCAGGCCGCCCCCGGGGACGCCGGCGACGGCGGCGACGGGCGCGCGGCTCAACCGCGGGCGCTGGCTCGGTAGCGCCCTGCTGGGCGGCCGTCCAGTATTCCGCAACCTCCCCAGGTACCTCGCCGATCTCTGCCCGCAGCAGCAGCAGGTCGTAGGCCGCACGAAAACGCTTGTGCTGCAGCAGTGACCGGACCCGGCGCGGGCGCCGGTCCTCGAAACGACCCTGCAGCTGCAAGACTTCACGCATGGGCAGGCTGAAGCGCTTCGGCAGGGCCACGCGCCGCACCTGCTCCGCATTGATCTCGGCAGCAGCTTCGGCGAGGGCGCGGCCGGGCGCGAGGTCTTCATCGCGCATCAACTCTGCTGCCCGTCGTTGCACCGGCCGCCAGAGTAATACGGCAAACAGGAACATGGGCGTGACGGGAAGCCCATCGGCAATACGCCGGTCCGTATTGGCCAGCGCGGCTTCAATGAGTTGGCGAAAGTCTGCCTGCGTCGCGTCCGCCAGAACGCGGGTGGTAATCGGAAACAGGTGCTCGAACAAACCAAACTGCATGAGCTTGCGATAGCTTTCGAGCGCGTGACCTGACTGGAACAGCTTCAGGAACTCGTCGAACAGCCGCGCCGACGGCACGCTGTCGAGCAAGCTGGCCAGGCGGGGAATCGGTTCAGCGGCCTCGGGGTGCAGTTCGAGCCCGAGTTTTGCCGCCAGCCTTGCCGCTCGCAGCATGCGCACCGGGTCTTCGCGATAGCGGGTTTCCGGGTCGCCAATCAGCCGTAGCCAGCCATGCTTGATATCGTCGACGCCGCCCGCAAAATCCCAGAGCGAATAGTCGGCGATGTTGTAGTACAACGCGTTGACCGTGAAGTCGCGGCGTATCGCATCCTCTGCGATACTGCCCCAGGCGTTGTCCTTGAGAATGCGTCCCGACTCGTGGATCACATGGGCGCCATCCTGCTCATCACCGTTGCCGGTGCCACGGAAGGTGGCGACCTCGATGATCTCCCGGCCAAAACGCACGTGGGCAAGCCGAAAGCGGCGGCCAATAAGGCGGCTGTTGCCAAACAGCGCCCTGACCTCTTCCGGCCGCGCGTCGGTGGCGATGTCGAAGTCTTTAGGCTGTTGCCCCAGCAACAGGTCGCGCACACTGCCACCTACCAGGAAGGCCTGGTAGCCCGCATCCTTCAGCCGGTAGAGAACCTTTAACGCCGGTTTGGAGATATGTGCCCGCGAGATAGTGTGCTCGGGCCGGGGAATAATCTGCAGCGAGGAAACGTCCTCGGATGTTCGTAACTCTGTCAAGAAATGCCTGTTTGTGAGGCTATCAACGCTCTCTATAATAACAGGGGTGCCTGCACCGGGTAGCCGGCAAGATTCCACGCTCCCTTCGTCTAGCGGTTAGGACGCGGCCCTCTCAAGGCTGAAACACGAGTTCGATTCTCGTAGGGAGCGCCACTTCCGGCCAGACCAGTAGCCCCGATGACCGTTAACGCCCCTCCTCCCGCCTCCCTGCTGCGCCGCCTGGCCGCCGGCGCTTATGACCTGCTGTTGCTGGCAGGCCTGCTCATGATCCTGGGCATTGCGGTCCTGATGCTCCGCAGCGGCGCCGCCGTGCCAGCGGGCACGCCCTGGTTCCAGGGGCTGGTGTTGCTGGTTTGCGGGGTTTTCTACGCGGGCTTCTGGTGGCGGGGCGGCCAGACGCTGGGCATGCGCAGCTGGCGCCTGCGCGTGCAGAAGACCGACGGCAGCCCTCTGGACCTGGCAACCGCCGTGTTGCGATTCGCCGCCGCGCTGCTGAGTGTGCTGCCGGCTGGACTCGGCTTGCTCTGGATCCTGGCGGACCGGGAACGGCGAGCGTGGCACGACCACCTCACCGGCACGCGGGTGGTCTTGCTGTCGAAGGAGGAAGCCGGGCGTTAGCGCGCCAGCAGCCGACGCGGCCAGCCGTGCTGGCGGGCCACCATCAGCAACCCGACCCCCCCGCAAAGCAGGTGCACCCACCAGACACCGACCCGCGCATCGATTTCGCCCTGCTCCACCCAGACCCGCGCCACAGAGAGCAGGTTCACGTAGATCAGGTAAACCAGTACCCCGGCCAGCACCCCCGTGTAGCGGCCCTGCCGCGGCGCGCTGCGGCTGAGGGGTACCGCCAGCAGGGTCAGCATCAACAGCGTAACGGGTGTGGACAGCCGCCACTGCAATTCGGCCCGGTCTGCCAGGTCTGCCGAGCCGAACAGGTCGGCCAGCGGCTTGGCCTCCGGACCTCGCACCGGTGGCCCAAAAGACGGCAACTCGTAGGGGATGCCGTGTTCGGCAAAGCGCATCACGTTGAAGCGGGGGCTGCCAGGCTCGCCTTCGTAACGCCGCCCGTCGGCAAAGCGCAGGACACGCTGGCCATCGTCGCCACGCTCACCTTCCCAGGCCCGCCGCGCCAGGATCAGCTGCACCCTGTCGCCCTCGCGCCTTTGCACGAACACATCAGCGAGGCTGCCATCCGGGTTCACCGCGCCCGCATACAGGACCGCACCGGTGTCGCCCAAGGACACGAATCGCCCCGCTTCAAGCACGTCCAGCCCGACACTCGCCTGCGCGGCCGCCGCCATGTCCTGAATAGAGCGCGTGGCTGCCGGCGCCACCACGATAGACAACCAGCTCACGCCCGCAGCCAGCAGCAGCGCAAATCCCAGCAGCGAGCGGTACAGCCGCGCCGGCCCGATACCACAGGCCATCAGCGCGACCATCTCACTGTCCCGGTAGAGCCGGCCCAGGGCCAGCAGAATGGATAGAAACAGGCTGATCGGCGTGAGCACTGCCAGCAACTGCAGGGACGTCAGCCCCAGAACCCTGAAGATCGCATCCCGGGGTAGCTTGGCGGAGGCGGCATCACCCAGCACCTCGGTGAACTGGTAGCTGACGAGAATAGCCAACAGCACCACCGTGGTGACGATCCAGGTCTGCGCCGTTTCGCGCAACACATAGTTTTGAATAATTCGTGCCATTGGCTGCAGTCAGCAACGCAGAAACGGCCGGCCGCTGATGCGGCGAACCGGAAATCGCGAACATTGCTGAATCAAGTACAATTCCGGGCGCGGCGGACCAGCTTGGACCGTCACCATAATCGACGCTAGCCTTTCAGACCGTCAAGGGCGGCGGCCAGCAATAAAGCCAAGGGGTTCCCCATGCAGTTTCAGGTCAGTACGGCAACGGCAGACAAGCAGCGAAGCGACTGCCTGATTCTGCCGGTTTACTCCAAGGCTCCGGGCCTGCCGACGGCGACGCGCGCCGCCGACCGGGTGCTGGACGGGGCTATTGCCGAGCTCGTCGCGGCCGGCGATTTTCGCGGCCATGTGGGCGATACCCTGCTGCTACGGGCACCGGCCGGATCACCGTTCAAACGCGTATTGCTAACCGGCTGCGGCAATAAAGAAAACTTCGATAGCAAACGCTTCCAACGCGCGCTGCGCACCGCATATGCCGCGTGGCGCAAGACCCGAATTGCCAGCGCAGTCTGCTATCTGACCACGGAGAGCCCGAAGGGCGCAGACGTTTACCGCCGCGGCCGGTTTGCCGCCGAAGTCTGGCACGACAGCGCCTACCGCTTCACGGCGATGAAATCCGAGAACCACGGCAAAGACCCGGCGGCAAAAAAGCTGACATTGGTAACGACTGCCAAGCGGGTTGCGCAGTTACGCAAGGGCCTGACCCACGGCGACGCCATCGGCCAGGGCATCAGCCTCGCAAAAGACCTGGGTAATTTGCCGGGTAACGCCTGCACACCTTCCTATCTCGCCCAACAGGCGCGGAACATTGGCAAAGGTGACAAACAGATCACTGTCGACGTGCTGCAGGAAGCCGAGATGCGCAAGCTCGGCATGGGCGCACTGCTGTCCGTCACGGCTGGCTCCAGCGAACCCGCCCGCTTCATGGTCCTGCGTTACCGCGGCGCGGCCCAGAGCAAGGCGCCCGTTGTGCTCATCGGCAAGGGCATTACCTTCGATTCCGGGGGTATCTCGATCAAGCCGCCCCCGCAGATGGACGAGATGAAATACGACATGTGCGGCGCGGCGACGGTGCTGGGCGTGTTCCGTACGCTGCGCCAGCTGTCGCCCAAGCTGAACGTGGTTGGTCTGATTCCAAGCTGTGAGAACCTGCCCAGCGGCACTGCCACGAAGCCGGGCGACATCGTGACGTCCATGTCTGGCCAGACCATCGAGATTCTGAACACGGACGCCGAAGGCCGCCTGATCCTGTGCGATGCGTTGACCTACGCAAAACGTTTCAAGCCGCGGGCGATGATCGACATTGCGACCCTGACCGGTGCGTGCCTGGTCGCGCTGGGACGGCATCGCAGCGGCCTGCTGGCAAATTCCGACCGCCTGGCCAGCTCGCTGCTCAAGGCGGGTGACCGCGCCGGCGATGCAGCCTGGCGACTACCCATCGGCGACGAATACGACCAGCAGCTGAAAAGTAATTTTGCCGATATGGCAAACATTGGCGGGCGCGAGGCCGGCACCATTACGGCCGCCTGTTTCCTGGCGCGTTTTGTCGATGACACGGAATGGGCCCATCTCGATATCGCGGGCACCGCCTGGCGCCAGGGCGCGAACAAGGGTGGCACGGGCCGGCCGATTCCGCTGTTGATGGAATACCTGCTAAACGCGTAGTACCGGGTCCACGATATCCGGCGTGCGCCTGAATCTGCCGGGCGTGCGCTGGCACCGGGGAGGCATTCCTTGAGCAGCGACTCCATCCGCATCGATTTCTATGTGCTGGCGCAGGCAACGCCGCAAGCCCGCCTGCGCTTCGCCTGCCGGCTGGCCGAAACGGCGCTGAAGCGCCAGCATCGTGTCCATGCGCTGACGGCGGACGACCGGGCCGCCACCCAACTCGACGAGCTGCTGTGGACCTTCCGCGCCGAGAGTTTTGTCCCTCACGGCATCGCGGCGCCTGACGCCGCGACGGAACTACCGGTTACCATCGGCTGCGACGCGGCCATGGCACCCGGAAGCAGCGAGGTACTGATCAACCTGACACCAACTGTGCCCGCCTGCTTCGAAGCTTTTCAACGCGTCGCAGAAATTATTGATGCGAGTGACGAGGGTCGGCGCGACGGCCGCGAACGCTTCCGGTTCTACCGCGACAACGGTTTTGAACCGCAAACTCATCACATTGCCTGACAGCTCACCAAAGGATCAGCCCGACCCGGCCATGGATAAGACTTACGACCCGGCGGCCATTGAGCAACGCATCTACCGGCATTGGGAAGAGGCCGGCTACTTTGCTCCGTCCGGGCACAACGAGCCCTACTGCATCATGATCCCGCCGCCCAACGTGACGGGCACCTTGCACATGGGCCACGCTTTTCAGCACACCATCATGGACGCGCTGACGCGCTACTACCGCATGCGGGGCCGCGATACCTTGTGGCAACCCGGCACCGACCACGCGGGCATTGCCACACAGATGGTGGTTGAGCGCCAGCTGGAAGCCGAGGGCAAGACCCGTCATGACCTCGGGCGCGAGGCCTTCCTGGAACGGGTGTGGGACTGGAAAGCCCACTCCGGCGGCATCATTTCCGAACAAATGCGGCGCATGGGTTCGTCGGTGGACTGGGCTCGTGAGCGTTTCACGATGGACGACGGCCTGTCAGCCGCCGTTGCCGAAGTCTTCGTCCGCCTGTACGACGAAGGCCTGATATACCGGGGCAAGCGGCTGGTCAACTGGGACCCGGTGCTGCACACCGCGGTGTCCGACCTCGAGGTGCTGTCTGCAGAGGAACAGGGCTACCTGTGGCACTTCCGCTATCCGCTGGAGGACGGCAGCGGGCACCTGGTCGTGGCTACTACGCGCCCGGAGACGATGCTCGGAGATACCGCTGTCGCCGTGCACCCGGAAGACGAGCGCTACCAGTCACTGATCGGCAAGACCGTGCGCCTGCCGCTGGCAGACCGGGAAATTCCGGTCATCGCCGACGACTATGTCGACCCGGAGTTTGGCACCGGCTGCGTAAAGATCACGCCCGCGCACGACTTCAACGACTATGAGATGGGCCAGCGCCACGACCTCGAAACCATCAACATCTTTACCGTCGACGCCGCACTCAACGACGAGGTGCCGGCGGCGTACCGCGGCCTCGACCGCTTTGCCGCCCGCAAGCGTGTAGTGGCTGACCTCGATGCCCTCGGCCTGCTCGACGGTATTCAGGATCATCGGCTCATGGTGCCGCGGGGCGATCGCAGCGGCGCTGTCGTCGAGCCGTATCTGACAGACCAGTGGTTCGTAAAGATTGCGCCGCTGGCCGCACCGGCCATCGCGGCCGTGGAGTCTGGCGCCATTCGCTTCGTACCGGAAAACTGGTCGAAGACTTACTACGACTGGATGCGCAACATCCAGGACTGGTGTATCAGCCGCCAGTTGTGGTGGGGACACCGCATTCCCGCCTGGTACGACAACGACGGGAATATCTGGGTCGGGCGCAGCGAGGCCGAAGCGCGGGCCCGCGCGGGCCTGGCTGAGAATGCGCCGCTGCGCCGGGACGAAGACGTACTCGACACCTGGTTCTCGTCGGCGCTGTGGCCCTTCTCCACCCTCGGCTGGCCGGAAGACACGCCGGCACTGAGCAGCTACTACCCCACCAGCGTGCTGGTCACCGGCTTTGACATCATTTTCTTCTGGGTTGCACGGATGATCATGATGGGGCTGAAGTTCACTGGCGAAGCGCCATTCCGCGACGTCTATATCACCGGCCTGATCCGTGACCACGACGGCCAGAAGATGTCCAAGTCCAAAGGCAACATTCTCGATCCCCTGGACCTGATCGACGGCTGCGACCTGAACAAGCTGATCGAACAACGCACCGCGGGCCTGATGCAGCCGCACCTGAAGCCGGCCATCGAGGCCGCCACGCGCAAGCAGTTCCCGAAAGGCATTCCGGGCTTCGGCACTGACGCCCTGCGGTTCACGTTTGCCGCGATGGCCAGCACCGGCCGGGATATTCGCTTCGACCTCGGCCGCATCGAGGGTTACCGCAACTTTTGCAACAAACTGTGGAACGCCACGCGCTACGTGATGATGAACGTGGCGGAGGCACCGGCACCCGACAGTACCGAACTCACCCTCGCCGACCGCTGGATTCGCTCCCGGCTCGGCGCAACGATTGCCGCCTTTTGCCAGCATCTGGAAAACTATCGCCTGGATCTCGCGGCCCAGAACCTCTACGAATTCACCTGGCATGAGTACTGCGACTGGTACCTGGAGCTATCCAAGCCGGTCTTGCAGGGCAACGGCACGCCGGCTGAACAGGCAGCCACGCGGCTGACCCTGGTCACGGTGCTCGAAACACTTCTGCGTTGCCTGCACCCGATCATGCCGTTCATTACCGAAGAAATCTGGGACAAGCTTGCGCCGCTGGCCGGCGTCAGCGGCGCGACCATCATGCTGCAGCCCTTCCCCCAGGCCTCCGAATGGCCGCAAGACGCCGATGCGGAAGCCGAAGTCGAATGGCTGCAAGGTTTTATTCTCGGTGTGCGCCAAATTCGCGGTGAAATGGACATTGCGCCTGGCCGGCCGCTGCCGGTGCTGCTGGAAAATGCCGGGCCAACGGACCGGCAGCGGGTGGCCGCTCACGGTCGCTATCTCAAGGATCTTGCGCGGCTGGCGAGCATCGAGGTTCTCGATGCCGGCACGCAGGCGCCCGCGTCAGCGACGGCGCTGCTCGGCAACCTGGGCATTCTCGTCCCAATGGCGGGATTGATCGACGTCGCGGTGGAACGTGGAAGGCTCACCAAGCTGCGCGAGCGCGCCGCTGCCGACCTCGGTCGCTGCGAATCGAAACTGGGCAACGCCAGCTTTACCAGTAAAGCACCCGCTGCCGTGGTCGCCAAAGAACGGGAGCGCGAGGCGGAGCTGCGGCGGGAACTGGCCCAACTGGACGAGCAGCTCGGCCGGCTGGAGCAGCTGGCCTGATCCGATAGCCTGATCCGAAAGCCTGATCTGGGCACCAGTTCGCACCTTGCGCCGCATTCCGGCGTCTAACATAAGCCTCGGATGCCGGGCGCGCGTGACGCCTGGCCGGTGATACCCTGCAAAAAGCCATGAACGATCCAGTCGCATTGCTGACCGACCACGATCGGCTGTCCCAGGCCCGGGGCAAGGCCGAACGGGTAATGGCCTGCGTCGGCACCGTGCTGCTGGACAAAGATCGGGAAATTCGCCTGGCCATGACCTGCCTGCTGGCCCGCGGGCACCTGCTGATCGAGGATCTGCCCGGCGTCGGCAAAACGCTGCTGGCCCGCACGCTGGCCACGACCCTTGGCCTGGATTTTCGCCGGATTCAGTTCACCAGTGATCTGCTGCCGGCCGATGTGATCGGCGTGTCCGTGTTCGAACAGGCTGCCAGCGAATTCCGCTTTCATCCCGGGCCCCTGTTCGCGCAGGTGGTGCTGGCCGACGAAGTGAACCGGGCAACGCCCAAGGCTCAAAGTTCGCTGCTGGAGGCCATGGAAGAACACCAGGTGACGGCAGAAGGCATCACCTATGACCTGCCGGAGCCCTTCTTCGTGATCGCCACACAGAACCCGGTGCACCAGGTCGGCACTTTTCCGCTGCCGGAATCCCAGCTCGACCGTTTTCTCGTCCGGCTCGGCCTCGGTTACCCGTCTCCCGAACTGGAACGTGAATTACTTCGCGGTGGCGACCGGCGACTCCTGCTCAAGGACATCGAGCCGGTCATTACCGCGGCAGAACTCTCAGAACTGCAGTCAGCTGCCGCCACCGTGCACGTCGCCGAAACCCTGCTCGATTATGCCCAGGCACTGGTCGCCCACACCCGCCAGGCACCGGAGTTTGAATACGGATTGTCACCCCGCGGTGCCGTGGACCTGCTCGCCGCCGCTCGCGCCTGGGCCATGCTCGACGGTCATCGCGGCGTGCGACCGGAAGACCTGAAGGCGGTATTCACGCCCGTCGTTGCCCATCGCCTGCGAGCCCGCGATGCGGGCGAGCACGGCATTGAAGCGCTCGTCGCCCAGGTACTGGAGCGGGTACCCCTGCCCGGCTAAGCGATGGCTGCCGGGCTCGCTGCGCTGAACCAACGTTGCGGACAGGCGCTCCGCGCCTGGGCGCAACGCCGCCAGGGCATCGATCCGCCGGACGTCGAGCTGCAAAGCCGGCGCATCTACATCCTGCCCACACGCGCCGGCCTGATCTTTGCGCTGATCGCCTTCGTCATGATGCTCGGCGCGATGAACTACAACAACAACCTCGGTTTTGCGCTGACCTTTCTGCTCGCGGCCGTGAGCATCGTCAGCATCCACCACTGCCACCACAATCTGGCCCTGCTAAGACTGTCGGCCCTCGGCGCGGAGCCCGTGTTTGCCGGCGACAACTGGCAGTTCCGCTTCAGCTTGCAGAACGAACGCCCGGAAACCCGCTGGCAGATCCGGCTGAACTGGGATGGTGACACGCGTGAAGTCTGCGTCGACCTCGACGGCAGCAAGCAGGTGGTGCAGCAATTAAGGTTGCCCGCCCCCGTTCGCGGTTTGCACGCGGTGCCACGGCTGCGCGTGGTCACCTGTTATCCGCTCGGCCTGTTC
>Ga0265303_10000406_pt1 | contig 23981 bp, 17 predicted proteins | sample Helome_2_FD_192494 | JGI IMG/M metagenome (GOLD analysis project Ga0265303, IMG submission 192494) | Marine sediment microbial communities from subtidal zone of North Sea - Hel_20160317 (Illumina Assembly) | ecosystem: Environmental > Aquatic > Marine > Subtidal zone > Sediment ... | reverse complement strand
CGCGTGCACATCAACTGGGGCGCACTACAGACTGGGTCGTGATTTACTTTTATGATGACCATCACCGCGAAGGCCAGCACACCGTGGTCACCGAGACGCATGGAAGCCTGCAGGGCTGGCGTGTAGTGCGCGGGCGCGAAACGGAATGCCTGCAGTATTACGAAACAGCGCGGTGAATAATAGAATAACAGGGGTCAGACCACGTATAAATTGAGAATGAAATAAGCGTCATGACCTGATAATTACCAGCGACCGCCCCTGGCCGAAGATTACCTCCTACCGGGGCTCGCTGAGGGTCCGTTTACGAGAAAGCTGCCGCTAAATCTCCATGAATCAGCGGCGATTTACCCAAAGGAGACGCCCATAAAAAAAGCCACCTCAAATGAGATGGCTTAGTTACTTTACTAAGTAATTATTAGTTATGCTTTTCTGCGACGAACGATACCTAAACCAAAGAGTCCTACTGCAAATAGGGCGATAATGGATGGTTCAGGGACCTGTGCCTGGTCCGTTTCTCGCAGTTGCCATGCGTTAAGGTAGGGGCATGCGCCGTCGACGTCACAGTTGTTATTAAGTATGTCCTCTCCGCTGAACAAGACTGCCTGTGTGATTGCCGACGCTGTAAACTCACCTGTAAACACAAAACCTTCGCCAATGCTCCCCGTTAGTGAATTTCCCTCGAGATCGTCGACCGTCACTTCACGTTGGGTACAGCAACTCCGTGCATCGGCCGCAAAAAACTGGACCAGGTAATTTGAGCCAATTGACAAGTTATCAATTGTCATCGTTACAGAACCCGATGCAAAGGAAAAGCCGTCAAAAACGAGGCTATTGAGTATGCTGTCAAAGTTATTGTCACCGGTAAGGCCGCTGGGTGTGGCACCTACAAATGACTGTGGCCAGGGAAAGGGTTGAGACTCTGAATCATCAAATGTCACACCCCCAGCGATGATTGAATCAGTGGTGCCAACATTGTGCGCTTCGACGAGAGCACCCTCGTTGCTGATGAGGGTGGTTCCTGTCGCAGCGAGTGTATTGCCAGTCCAGGTGATTGGTGCGGCAAAGGCGGCTGCCGATGTTACAAAAACGCAAGTGGCTAGTAACAATTGTTTTATCATTATATGTTTCATCAATCCTACTCCATATTATCCTTGTTATGATTTGTTGTTCGTATTAAATACACAGACCGAGCATTTACCGCGCCATTTAATTAATATTCCTAATTATCAACACTTTGTGAATTAGCTCACAAAAGAAGATATGTAAATTGTAAATGTTTTTTACAGTTTTTGGGGTTTGAATGTAAAAAATCCCGACAGTTCGAGGTATCCAATATTGTACCCCGTCAGCCCCAGTTGGACAGTTTAGTCTGATTGCCTAAGAGACAGTTTTAGCTCATCGTTAACCTGAAGAGGAAACGATGATGACAAAGAAAAGAAGTGCCGAAAAGACTGTTCGAGATATCCGACGCGCCACCCGGCGCCATTATTCGGCCGAAGAGAAAATTCGCATTGTACTGGAAGGCCTCCGGGGTGAGGACAGTATTGCCCAATTATGCCGCCGTGAAGGCATTAACAGCAATGTGTATTGCCGCTGGTCGAAGGAGTTTCTCGAAGCCGGTAAGAAGCGTTTATCCGGTGATACAGCACGCGAGGCGAACTCAGATGAAGTCAAACAACTCCGCACCGAAGCAAACGCTCAGGCGACTGGATATCCAGCGATCCACTTTTTACAACTTGTTGCATCGCTTTCAGGATAACGGCATCGAAGGGCTTGAAGACCGCAAGCCAACGCCGACGGTAGCCTGGAACCAGGTCCCACAGGATCACCGGGATGCCCTCATCGAGCTGGCCCTGGAAAAACCCGAGCTCTCACCACGCGAACTGGCGGTGCGCTATACCGATCAACAGGCGTACTTCGTTTCGGAATCCACTGTTTACCGGCTGTTAAAGGCGCTGGATCTGATTACCAGCCCGGCGTATATCCTGATGCAAGCCGGAGATAAGTTTCAGCACCCGAGCCAACGCGTGAATGAGCTGTGGCAGACCGATTTCACTTACTTCAAGATCATCGGCTGGGTGCTGGTGACTTCAGCGATTCTGCAGGCAGGGGTAGGTTCTACATCCATAATCACATTGTGTTCAATGTCGATCAGGTAATTGGTGCTGTAATAAAACTGACCTGGGCCTTTATCGCCCACCCACTGTGCCATCGGATCGGTGGTAGACACTTTCTTCTGCAGCAGGATCATGGTCTAACGTATCAAGATATTCTTTTACCGCCCGTGATTGCGTGGGTGATGGCTGCCAATCAACGGGACCATCGACCATGCGCTGCCGGGCAGGGACGCCCGGCACAATCCCTCCCGGCCGCCGCTCTCGCGCATCCCTGTGCTTCGCGGCACCGGCGCATCCCTGTGCATTGCGCCATCCAAATAAAGCCCCGCAAAGCGGGATTTTTTTACACCCTGTTGTCATACCGCGGTTCAACCGCGGTATCCAGAAACCAGCCGGGTCAGTAATTACCGTAAAATTTGTAGATGCCTGCCTGGTCGCCCTGGGTTACGGAATAAACACGAAACTCGTCTTTTGGCGCACCTGGGGTATCCATTCCCGGAGTACCCGAAGGCATTGCGGGTACCGCCAGCAATCTAATGTCACCTTTATCCTTAAGCAGGCGTTTTATGTCTTGCGCGGGTACATGACCTTCAATAGTGACTCCATTGACAGTTGCCGTATGGCAAGACGCCGCTTGCGATGGAACATTAAACTGTAATTTGAACTTGTTGACATCATCAACAGTAATATCTATCACGTCAAAATTATGATCTTTGAGATGGCTTATCCAGCCTTTACAGCAACCGCAGGAAGCACTGCGGTAAACAGTAATCTCATAGCGGTCATCGGTTTTACCCTCAAGCCAGGCAGGATTTGCCGCCCATAAAGGTAAAGCGACAAAGCAAAATATAATTCCGGGGATGCGTGTTTTCACGGCTGGGTCGACCTTTTCTTGTTACCAAATTTAAACCGCATAAATATTAACAGCTTTGTTGGCCTGTTTCGAACTAAGCGGAATGTCCTGACTAGCATAAAAATAAGCATTACTGTTCAGGAGCTGATAACTGGACATATCCATCGACACTGCCCCTTTGCTACGCGGCACCGGCACTTCCGTGTGCAATGCGATTTTGAACCTGCGCTACTGGGGCCTGAGATACATGAGACAGTTAATTTGATTAGCCAGCCCTGGTCGAGACTTTAGTTAAATTAACTATCACAAAAAATTAAACAATCGAAATGGTAGGCGCGGAAGATTCTTGGGGAGGATGCGGCTCTTCCAGATCGTCAAACTCGATATCTCTGTCGATGCCTGCTTCCCGCCGCAATCCAGACAAAACAATGGGTAATAGCGCTTCGATATCTGGTAATTGAGCCAATGCCGGCTCAAGACATTGTTCGCGTGCCAGGTCTTCGAGCTGATGGCATAATTTTGAAAATCCCATCGCACCTATACTGGCACTCGACGATTTAAGGCTATGGGCGATACTATGTACAGATTGCAGATCGTTCCGAGAGGCCGCCTCACGGAGTTCGGCAACGGCTGCAGGCGTTTGTTCCAGATAGCATGCTACCGCTTTGCCGATAATATCGCGTCCGGTAGTTTCGGACAGTGTTCTTAGTTCGATCAAGGCACCAGTCTCGATTACCTTCTCTGCAGTATGGGCAACGGTTATCGGCTGTTGCGCACCGAGCAGAGCAGATGATTCTGCTGCTACTTCCGCTGGTGTCAGCCATCTGCATAGAAGCTCTGCCAGTTTGATTTTACTAAACGGCTTGCTCAGATAATCATCCATACCCGCTTTGACACATTCCGCTTCGATGCCTTTTTTGATATCCGCGGTTAATGCCACGATCGGGGTTCGGGATAAGCCCTGTAGATTTTCATGTTCACGCAGGTTTCTACTCGCTTCGAAGCCATTCATTTCCGGCATATGACAATCCATTAATATCAGATCATAGTGCTTGCCCATGGCGGCAGTCACGGCTGTGCTGCCATTTTCTGCCAGGTCGGCATTACAGCCGAGGGCCATAAGCATACCGATAGCCACTTCCTGATTTACGAGGTTGTCTTCGGCCAGAAGAATTTCACCCTTGAACTGAAGAGCTTGCTCATCTGCCGGTTTCTTGTCCGATTGGTTGTCTACTATCACGTCGCGCAGGCAGTCGAGCAGATGTTGCTGTCTGATCGGCTTTTGCAGGTAACGGGTGATGGATGCCTTTTTTGCAATCGCAGACTGTGCATCAAATCCGGTTGAACTTAACAGCACTAATTTCGGTGTATCGATATCAGCATATGCGGTCAGTGTTCTGGCTAATTCGAGGCCATCCATTTCGGGCATATGCCAGTCAAGCAGGACAATCTGATAAGGATCATTTTCTGCTTGCGCCTGGCGAATGTATTCAATCGCCTTGAGCCCGGAATCCGCATTGTCGTTACGTATGCCCCAGGAAACGACCTGGTTGTGTAAAATTTCACGGTCGATGGCGTGATCATCGACTATCAACACCCGCAATCCTGCAAGGGCTTCGGGAGGCTGTGGTGGTATGATTTCATCGACGGCCACTGTAAGCGGGATATTTAATCTGAAAAGAGTTCCATTCCCCGGCGAGCTTTCCAGTTCTATCTCGCCGCCCATCAAGTCAATCAGGCGCCAGGTAATTGCGAGTCCTAAACCGGTGCCACCAAAGCGGCGGCTGGTTGAACTGTCGACCTGGCTAAAGGATTCGAAAATCCTGCCTTGTTGCTCGAGTGGAATTCCCGGCCCTGTATCGGAAATTTCAAATACCATGTGAAACCTGTCGACGCTGCGATTGCTGACTCTTGCAGTGAGTCTGACGTCTCCCTGTGCGGTAAATTTGACCGCATTACCCAACAAATTGACCATCACCTGGCGTAGCCTTAAGGCATCACCTCTGACCGACCTCGGTAGTTCAGGCGGTAAATTTGCGATGCATTCGAGGCCTTTGTGATGTGCCTGCCCGGCAATCAGTTCAAGCACATCTTCGAGCACTTCCCGGAGGTCGAAATCTTCTTCGGCGAGCTCCATTTTATCGGCTTCAATCTTGGAGAAATCGAGTATATCGTTAATGATTTCGAGCAGGGATTCCGCCGATCGATGGGCAGTGCTCGCCAGCCGTTGGGCGCGCATGTCGAGATCGGTATCCATTAATAATTCAGTCATACCGAGCACGCCATTCATCGGGGTGCGAATTTCATGGCTCATGGTTGCCAGGAAATCGCTTTTTGCCTTACTCGCCTGTTCTGCTGCCTCTTTGGCTTCGGTTAAGGCGATCTCACTCTGCTTGCGCTGGGTAACATCGTCGTGCATGGTAATCACCCTTTCCCAGGTATCCTCGGAACCACCCAGAACCTTGGTGATCATTCTCGACACAAAATAGTTGTCGTCGAACCCTTCCTCTTCCAGTTCAGCCAGGTGGATACCGGATGGGCCCAGCAGGCCTTCGATTTCTGATGCGTAAAATTTTATCCAGTCATCGTTCCACCAGGAAATAATATCCTCATCATCCTTACGGAACTCTTCGATAGAATCGGCTCTGTATAGCTTCATTAATGCTTCGTTGACAGCAGTGATAGAACAGCCAGCAACCAGTTCCCGTAAAAGATCCCCATTGGATTCAAGGTACTCTCTTATATTTTCGATGCCTTCCGCACGGAGTTTATCAACGCCTTGTTTGACAAAAGAATAGTCCTGTTCCAGAACTCCCAGTGGCATCTGAGAAAACAGTGAGCTGTACTTTTCTTCGCTTTGTCTGGAAGCAATCATGGAGCGATGAAATTCAGTGGTGTCCTGTACGGCACCAAAGGATTGTAGCAACACGCCATCATTTTCCAGAATGCCAATTTCCATTTCGCGCACATGACGCACTTCGCCACTGGGCCTGATGATGCGATAATCGAATACATGTGCTCGCCCATCGACATTTTTTTCTTTTGCTGGCATCAAAACATGTTGCCTGTATAGAGCAAGGTCATCGGGATGTACGAAGTTGTATAAGTCTTCTTCGGCCTGGTACATCTCGGTTAGTTTTTCCTGACTAAACCCCAGAATGTCGGCATATTCGGCAGAGAGATAACCAGGACGATCGTTCACTTCATCCCATTCCCAGAATCCGAGCCTGATCGCGCTCGACAGGGTTTTCTCGCGCTCCTTTCTGGAGTGAAGTTCTGCTGCCATCGCGGCGTTGTTTTTGCGCAGCGCCCGATTCTCTTCGAGCAGGTCCTGCCTCGATTTTAAAACGTCGTTGGTATCGGAGTTATCTACAGTCAAAACGAGATTTACATGTTTCTTGTGGTTTATCCGGGGGTTATCGGCACACAGAAGAAATAGTTAAATGTCTGCGAAGAGGATTTTTATGCTGCGGCCGTCTAATGACTGCAGACTACTACCAGTGCTTCATAGACACTTGCTTTATGTGGTCGGCTAAGCTTGCGAAAACAGATGAAAACTCCAGATTCGAGCATATTTCCAGAAGCCTGATCCCGAGCAATCCCGAGATGTAGGGTTTTGACGATTGGTCTTTTTCAAACTGTTTCAGATGACGAATCTGCGCGGTTTTGTATGGTGTCACTTACCGTCGGGCATGCAGATTAGTATTGGTTCTAATATCATATAATAATTATATAAATCAATAGTATATAAAATACAATTAATCTAAATTATAACTACCAGGGCAAATGCCAGACGGCAGATACTTGGCCTGGATTCGTGAGTCACCCGGTGCGGGGAAATTTGCAGGAGAGCGTTCTTAATAAAATTGGAGATCGGTCGATACAGTTGCAACAGTGCAGTAATACGAATGCCTGATGAAGACATTAGGGATTGAATGAAGCTTGCAGCTTGCATGTTTCTCTGGTGGCAAACCAGCGTTATATGCGTCGATATAAGGGTTTGAATATTAGAGATTTTCGCTGTGTCTGCCTGTATTCAGCTAACGATAACAATGGTACTGATTACCTGATCATGACACCCGATACTTCAAATTACGCTGGATTACACTCATCGAAACAGGAACTTGTCGATGAGATCGAATCCCTGCGTGATGAACTGGCCTCGTCCCGGGCCGCTTTGCAACTCAAGCAGGAACTCGATCAAAACCTGTCCGGCGCGATTAATATCGGCTATTGGGAGTGGGATGAAAAAACCAAGCGTTCCGCTTATTTCTCCGCAGAAATGGCGGGGATTATGGGCATGAGCCTGGATGCGCTATATGACCTTTACCAGCATGAGGAAGATTTATATCCGTTTATTCACCCTGACGACCTGCAACACTATATCGATAATCTGAGTACTGTCCTGAATCCCGATCATCCGCGAGGACTTGCCCACACTTTTGATTATCGAATCGTCAGGCCTAGTGGCGAAGTGCGTTATGTTCGCGAACTGGAATATGGCACCCAGGAGGAAGACGGTGTAGTCACCCGTTCATTTGGCGCGATGCAGGACATTACCGACCATGTGCAGTCAGCCGTGGCACTAAAGGATAGTGAGCAACGCTATAGCTCGCTGTTTGCCAAACTGCCGCTTGGGGCCCAGGAGCAGGACTGGTCCTCGATCAAAAAGGCGGTCGATAAACTACAGGCGGATGGGGTGGAGGATCTGAAGGGGTACTTTAATACTAATCCTCGCGTCTTAAGGGAATTGGTGAGTACGATTAAAATCACCAGTGCCAATGATGCCCTGTTGAGAATATACGGTTCCAAATCTGTAGCAGAGTATATCGCGGACGAAGAGGATTCTTCTGATTGGCTGGATGACGAATGGTCGAATCTGTACGCCTCTGAAATCGCAGTCCTCGCCAGCCCCGACAAGATTCATGATCAGGAACTCGAAGAGACACGTGCAGACGGTTCCGTGTTTCAAACCCGCCTGATTACCAGCGTCGTCAAAGGCGATGAAGATACCTGGAGCAGGATTCTTACCATTGTCGAAGATGTCACCGAGCGCAAGCAAAGTGAGATCGCCTTGATCAAGGCCAAGGAGGCGGCAGAACAGGCGAGCAAGGCTAAAAGTGAATTCCTGGCAACCATGAGCCATGAAATTCGAACGCCGATGAATGGTGTGCTCGGCATGACCGAACTGTTAATGGACACCGGTCTCGATACGCGCGCCCAACGGCTCGCAACCACTGCCCATCGATCGGCTGAATCCCTGCTCGAAATCATTAACGATATACTCGATTTCTCCAAGATAGAGGCCGAAAAACTGGAACTCGCAGAAGAGGACTTCGATCTCAGGGAGGTGCTCGAAGATGTCCTCGAGATGATCGCCGGCCAGGCGTATCGCAAGGGGCTCGACTGTATTGCAAATCTACCGCCTGAGCTGCCACGGCTGGTCAGCGGTGATGCAGTGCGGTTGCGCCAGGTGATGGTTAACTTGCTCGGTAATGCGGTCAAGTTTACCGAGCGTGGAGAAGTCGGGTTAATAGCCACGGTTGGTAATCGCGGGGTCGACAACTTTCAGATTGTATTTGAAATTTCCGACACGGGACCCGGTATACCTCTCGAACAACAAAACACCATTTTTGATGCATTCAGTCAGATTGATAATTCTACCAGCCGTCGTTTTGGGGGAACCGGATTGGGCCTGGCGATCACCGGTCGGTTGATTGAATTGATGCAAGGCCAGATAGAGCTGGAAAGCAAGCCGGGCAACGGCGCTCTTTTTCGAGTCAGTATTCCGCTGGCCGTCGCTGACGACGATATTAGCTTGCCGCAACCCCCCGCGGCCCTGATCGATTTGCGTGTACTAATTGTCGATGATCACGCCATCAACCGCGAAATATTACATAACCAGGTCGTTAGCTGGGGCATGCGCAACGACAACGTGGATTCCGGAATCAGGGCAATCGAATATGTTCGCCAGGCGCAGGCAGAGAATGATCCATATCAGGTTGTTCTGCTTGATTGGCATATGCCGGACATGGATGGCCTGGAACTGGCCAAAACATTAACCGCAGATCCTTCGATCCATACACCCCAGCTGGTGCTGCTAAGCTCGACCGGATTTGACACCCAATCCGCAATTGCGCAAAAAGCATCGATTACCCGTTCCCTGCAAAAGCCGGTCAGGCAGCAACATCTGCTGGATTGCCTGCGCGAAGTGGTAGGTGCAAAGCAACCAGGCAAGAAAGCCGCGAGCAAACAAAAGCAGCGCTTCGAGGGCGAGATTCTACTGGCCGAAGATAACGAAGTGAATCAGGAGGTTGCTATCGGCATGCTCATGGTCCTCGGTTGCGAGGCGGATCTGGCTGAAAATGGTATCACCGCCGTGGCTGCCGCAAAGGGTAAGCGCTATGACCTGATATTAATGGATTGCCATATGCCCGAAATGAGCGGTTTTACGGCGAGCAAGGAGATACGTGAATATGAAAATCAACAGGGCTTGTCCCGAACCCCGATAATCGCATTGACCGCGGACATCAAGAAAGGCATTGAAGAGGAATGTGCCGAGGCCGGTATGGACGGCTATCTGAGTAAACCGTTTAACCAGAATAAACTGGCAGAGCTATTGAGCCAGTGGCTGACATCAGGGGAGCCAGCGGCAAATTCGAATGTGGCACTAGCGGTTACGACCAGTGACCCGGAAGAAAAGGTACTCGATACGGATGTCTTGCTTGAGTTGAGAAAACTGTCGGCAACCACCGGGCGCGATATTCTGGGTAAATCGGTCAGGTTTTTCCTGCAGCAAACACCTGAAGATGTCACCGGGCTGCGTCAGGCTGCATCCCAAAATGATCTGGAAAAAATCAGCATGACTGCCCATAGTCTGAAATCGTCGAGTGCCAATTTAGGGGCGATGGGATTTTCGGATTTATGCCGTCAGCTCGAAGATTCGGCCCGGGAAGAGCAACTTGAATCGGCGTCCGGGCAATTGCTGGCGCTTGAAGCGCTGTTGCCGAGGGTTCTGCTGGCGTTGCAGCAGGAAGTGGATATGGATGCGGAGAGCGCTACCGATGAAACTGCGGAAATCAAACCATCGCAGGAGACTTCGGCGTCAACTATCTTGATTGTTGACGACGATACCGGGTTTCGACTCACTACCAGCGAAGCGCTCAAGGGTGCCGGATTTAACGTGATCGAGGCTTCCAGCGGTGAAGACGCCCTGTCTGTGCTCGAGGAGTCACTGCCTGATCTGGTTTTACTGGATGCCATCATGCCAGGCATGGAAGGATTCGACGTTTGCCAGCAGATGCGTAAAAGACGGGATACCCGCGATATTCCGGTGATGGTATTGACCGGCCTCGGCGACATGGAGTCCATCAATCGAGCATTCGAATCGGGTGCTACCGATTTTATAGTCAAACCGATTAATTACGCGGTATTGAGCTCGCGGGTTAAATTCCAGTTGCGCGTCGCCGCAGATCTCAGGGAACTGCATATCAGCCAGGGCTGGCTGGCCAGTGTGCAGCGTATCGCCGGTATTGGCTACTGGCAATGGGATTCCGGTACCGACAGCATTGTCGTTTCTGAACAACTGTTAGATATGCTGGCGCTGGGCAATGCGGCGAATTTAAGTCGACTGGATGACTTCATTGAGCTGATTCATCCACAGGATCAGGAGTTTATCCGTAATAAAATTGTATCGGTTAGCCAGGATGGTGAGACCAGTTCCGATGATTATCGGTTATCGACATTGCAGACAGACTCCCTGGTGGTCCATCAGGAACTGGCGCGACCACGCAATTCCAGCAATATTGTCCTGGGTACCGTACAAAATATAACCCAGCAACGTGAATCAGAAAAAAGGATACGTCAGCTTGCCTATTCCGATGAGTTGACCGGGCTCGCGAGTCGTGCCTATTTCCATAAACATATTGAAGATGTCCTTAAAGCGGCACATCGGCGAGACGAACGCTTTGCGTTGCTGTTTCTGGATCTGGATGGATTCAAGGATGTCAACGATAGCCTGGGTCATGATGTAGGCGATATGTTACTCAAAGAAATAGCGCTGCGTCTGCAAGATGCACTCAGGGACAACGATTTTGTCGCACGTCTGAGTGGCGATGAGTTTTGTATCATGGTTGATGATATCTGTGATCAATACGATGCCGCGCATGTGGCCAGGCGTTGCCTGGAGGCTTTGAATGAGTCTGTTAACCTGGGTAAGCAAAGTATTCGCCCCAGGTGCAGCATCGGTATCGCCTACTACCCTGATGACGGTAAAGACTCCAAATCCTTGCTTAAAGCGGCCGATAGTGCGATGTATGCGGCCAAGGAAGCCGGTAAACATCGTTATGTTTTTTACCAGCCTGCATTTACCGATGAAGCTGAAACCCGCTTACAAATTGAACAGGATTTACGCCAGACGATCGATAACGACGAACTGGAACTTCATTATCAGCCACAAATCGACCTCAGAACCGGCCTTATGACAGGCGTTGAGGCACTGCTGCGCTGGAACCACCCAACCCGAGGCCTGATACTTCCGCTGGATTTTATCGATATTGCCGAGCGCATCGGTTTTATCAAACCGCTAGGGCAGTGGGTACTGAAAACAGCCTGCGAGCAGGCCATGATCTGGAGGGAAATGGATTTGCCGCACTTGCAGATGGCGGTTAATATTTCCTCCAGCCATTTCAAGGATCCGGACTTTACGGGTATGGTGGAGGAAGTGCTGGCGGATAGTGGTTTTCCGGGGACATCTCTCGAACTCGAAGTGACTGAAAGCGTTACTCAGCCAACCAGCGAGAATCTATCAATATTTGATCGTTTGAAAAAAATGGATGTCAAGGTTGCAATTGACGATTTTGGCACTGGATATTCATCGCTGGCATCGCTCAAACACCTGCCGATAGATCACCTGAAAATTGATCGGGTTTTCATTGTTGATATGTTGCAGGATTCGAAATCGTCAATTCTTCTCGGCACCATTGTCGGCGCCGCTCATGCGCTTGGGCAAACCGTAATTGCAGAAGGGGTGGAGGAAGAAGACCAGGTGAAAGTATTACATGCAATCGGTTGTGACTACATTCAGGGCTACTATTTCAGTAAAGCGGTTCCTGCACTGGAGATACCGGACCTGGTGAATACCAATTTTCTGGCGGAAGCCAGGTATTCAAAAACTGCGGCCCCATTTCGGCAAGTGAAAGCATTATGACTGTGACCCTGAAACCTGCGGCCGAGTCCACGCTTGATCAGTTAAGTAGTCTTAATTTACCCACCTTGCCGGCAGGGACTCCATTTTTACTGGAATCACTGACCAATGAAAATATCGATTTTATCGAGCTGGCATCGATTGTAGAAAATTTCCCGAGTATTGCCGGTAAGTTGATATCACTGGTAAATTCGGCCTGGTCTGCACCGGCTGCCGCGATCACGTCGTTAGAAACCACCTGTTCACGCCTGGGGTTTGGTGTGGTCAGAAGTACCAGTATTGCGCTCGCAGTCGCAAGTCCTTTTAATTCGATAAAATGTTTATCCTTTGATCAGGAGTATTTCTGGTGCAGTTCCTTACTGACCGCGGACGCCGCATCCAGGTTGGCGCCCCTGACGGCATCGGAGAATGATCTGGAGCCGTCAACGGCTCGTGCAGCGGGCCTGTTACACTGCCTGGGGTTGTTGTGGCTGGTCGACAGGCTTCCGACCGAGGTCGATCAGGCCTTGACCCTGGTTGCAAACAACCAGGTGGAATCGTTGCAACAGGCACTGCTCGATGTGCTCGGATTTGATCAGGCGCAAGCCGGAGGTTACCTTGGTAGTAGCTGGGAATTGCCCGAACCGCTGGTCAAAGCGATGACTCATTATCTGGATAGCGGTTATCAAGGCCCTCAAAGCGCAGTGGTAAGCGTTGTCGGTCTGGCAGTTAAGATGGTTGCAGCCAGCTTGAAAGAAAGGTCCTGTCCCGAACCGGACAAGCACCTGTCGCAGCTTGGAATCAGCGAGGAAAATTTTAATGACGTCTTTGAGCAGTTAAATCTGCAGCTTGTCAAAACCCGGGCTATCGCTAAAGTATTAATATGATCATTATTGAAGCTTTGGCAGGCCCCGTTAAACCGGGCAAATAAAAAGTATCCTCGGCTGACAGCAGGTTATTTTCAATTTTCTCGCAAAAATAGAAATAGCTTTGAGGTCTGTTCAGTTTTTCCTGGGGACGTGTCGGTTCGGAATCCTGGTCGCAATTCTGCCACGCGCGCATCTGCGAAAACCTCCGCAACCAGGTTTACTGATGGTTTACAATTCCAGCGAATAATGAAACGGGTTGTCTATGACTCACAGTAAAGTTCAAATTGCGCTCATCAGGGGTGACGGTATCGGTGTCGATGTTAGCGATGCCGCGTTGGCGATCGCCGCAGCGGCGCTGAAGAAAACGAGTCGGGTAAGGCTTGGTTACCATGAAATTTTCGCTGGAGCGGGTTATTTCAGTGAGAGTGGGCATGATATAGAACCAGGTGGCGAGGAAGCAGCGGGCAAAGCCGATGCCATATTTCTCGGTGCCATTGGATTACCAGCGATCCGGCACCAGGACGGTACCGAAATCTCCCCGCATCTGCGGCTACGCGAAATCTATCAACTCTATGCCGGGGTGCGACCGGTCAGGGCCTATCCAAACGCCCCGCAGCCCCTTGCTGATCCGCGGGCGCAGAAGATTGATCTGGTCATTCTACGCGAGTCGACCGAGGGGCTTTTCTATTCGGCGGCGGTACATGGTAGAAGCGAAGTCAGCAATAACGAGGAAGTCCGGGATGTGCTGCGCATAACCCGCGCCACCACCGAAAAACTGCACCGCTTCGGTTTTGAGCTGGCACGTAAGCGCAAGGCGCGTGGTAGCAAGGGTAAATTGACTTGTGTCGACAAGGCCAACGTTTTCAGGTCGATGGCGTTTTTCCGCCAGATTTACGATGAAATCGCAGCTGACTACACCGACGTTGAACCCGATTATAACTATGTCGACGCGCAGGCGCTGGATTTGATTCGGCGTCCCTGGGATTTTGATGTGCTGGTTACCGAAAACATGTTTGGCGACATTCTGTCGGACCTCGCCGGCGGACTGGTTGGCGGTATGGGCATGGCAGCCTGTGCTGAAATCGGCGATGAAACCGGACTGTTTCAGCCGGCCCATGGCAGTGCTCCAGATATCATGGGTCTGGATAAGGCTAATCCCCTGGCGGCTATTTTGAGCATAGCATTGATGCTCGAGTATCTGGCTGACAAAACTGGTCAGGTTTCACTGCTGGATTCGGCCAGCCTGATTGATACCGCGATAACCCGCGGATTTACCGAAAATCGGCTCAGACCAGTCGAATTTGGGGGTGATATGGGTACCAGGGCAGTAACCACCGAATTGCTATCCCTGCTATGAAAACCTTCAAGTCGCAGTATTTCTGCTATTTCCGGTGGCAAATTTAATGGAGCAGGTCATGTTTGTTGTAGTAGTCGAGTTTACCGCTCGAGCTGAATTTATCGATCGTTTCCTGCAACGGGTTATGCAACAGGCGCAGGATTCACTTAAACTTGAAGTAGATTGTCATGTTTTCGACGTATGTGTCTGTTCTAATAACAAAAACCGGGTTCTGCTTTACGAGATATATACTGACAGGACGGCTTTTGATAATCACCTGGCGTCTGCTCATTTCCTCGACTTTAACGCTACGGTGCAGGAATGGGTGAACGCTAAGCAGCTATCCACCTTCGAAAAGCTCCAGATCGGCGTCTAAATTAGGCTTTCAGGTTGCTATTCAGGCGCCTGAATGCACCGCAGCCACGGTGTTTTTTGGCGCTGAAAAACTATCAGATAGCCGGTACTAAAATTAAAAATATCTCTGCTATGCTCATGAGCATGATGCAGAACGCCGAACTGAAAATGGATCCACCAGTTACCCTCGAGCAACTTGTCGGCAAGGGACAGGAGTTACCCAGCTTGCCGGAAATCTATCTGCGTGTCTCCGAACAACTCGAAGATGAAGCGACCACCGTACAAAAGATAGGCGATACCGTACAACATGATCCCGCCATTACCAGCCGCGTACTGAAAATGGTCAACAGTGCCTATTACGGCCTGCCCAATCAGGTGTCGTCAGTCGCGCAGTCAGTTTCACTGCTGGGTCGCGAAAGACTCAAACATATTCTGATTGGATCGGTATTGAGGGGGGTGTTCAGCGGACAGGATAACCCGGCCTTCTCGATGCAGGTTTTCTGGCAGCATAGTATCAAAACTGCAATTATCGCCCGCGAACTGGCAAAACTGGTGCATGAGATCCAGGAACCGGAATCGATGTTTACCGCGGGTCTACTGCATGATATCGGCAAGTTACTGCTGATCAACAAGTTTCCTGAACGCATGCTCGCGGCCGAAGAGTACATGATACTCAAGCGAGTCGATGTGTTAAGCGCGGAGCTGAATCAGGTTGGCCTGACCCATACCGCCGTGGGAGAAGCGTTGATGCATCACTGGGGCTTGCCACAGATGCTGATCGATTGCGCCACCAGGCATCACGAAATTGTGCACGATGGCCCAAATCGGCATGCCACACATTTGATTTACCTGGCGAATCAGCTCAGCCAGTATGTGCCGCCGCTGGACGATGATGAAACGCAGAATATTCTGGACGATATCAAGAACTGGGATATGGGTTATGTTTCGCTCGAGCAGATCGCATCTGCCTGCCAGCATGCGGATGACCTGGTGTTTGAGGTCATGGAATCGCTCGGTATGATCGCGATCGAGATCAGTGACGACTAGCGTTTTATCTGTTTTGTTTGCCGGGCTTTGCCGATCTCGGAAAGCCAGATGCCCCCAAGTACCAGGGTCAGTGCCAGCGCGTGGTACATCTGGAAGACTTCCTGCAGGAAGATCACCGCCATGATCGACGCGAATACCGGAACCAGGTTGACGAACACCCCTGCGCGACTTGCGCCAATTAAAGTTACCCCCTGAATAAAAAAGACCTGCGCAATTAACGATGGCAACAGCGTCACCAGTAATGCCAATGTCCAGCCCGTTGCCGTTGGTGCGGTCCAGCCCTGCTGGTAGGTCTCGATGGCAACCAGGGGCAGTGATGCTAACCAGGCGATCGAGGCTATGATGGCGAAAAAACCCAGTGCACTGACATTGGGTCGGCGACTTAAGCCTATCGAGTAGGCAGCATAGAAAAAGCAGGCGATCAACATGAACAGATCTCCGCGATTCACCGAGGTTGCCAGCAGTTCACTCAGGTCTCCCCTGGAGGCCACGATAACGACACCGAGGAGCGTGACCGCCACCCCGGCACCCTGGATGATGCTGATGGGCTGACGTAGCACCAGCAGGCTGCCAAGCAGTACAAAAATTGGAATCGAACCCTGCAGAATACCTATGTTGATCGCGCTGGTATGATGGCCGGCGACATAGAACAGGGCGTTGAATGCGGTAAAACCGCAGCTACCCATGAGGCATAGAAATAGTAAATGACGGCGCAGAACCGGCCAGTCTCGGACAATGTTGTCACGCGCGATAAGTGCCAGTATAAGTACCACGCCGAGCCAGCGGAAAGTAACCAGTTGCATCGGCGATATTTCACCCACGGCGAGTCGGCTGATAATCGCATTCAGACCCCAGCACCAGGTGGTGATAATGAGCAGCAGGTAAGCGCGCAGATTATGACTGGCGGTCATGCCCTGGTCCTGGCGCTATGAATCAGTTCGCGGTGCAGCGTATAAAGACCGCTCAGTATGATTATGCTTATGCCGAAGACACTCTGTAAATCAGGGACTTCACCCCAGACCAGGAAGGCGATAACGCCACCAAATACGATGGTCAGATATTTTAACGGTGCCAGCGTGCCAACGGCGAGATGCTGGTAGCTGAGGGTCATCAGGTATTGCGCCATACCGCCCAGTAAACCGACCATGATCAGCAGTCCCAGGTCTGGTAGCGGCGGCTGTTGCCAGCCCTGGATAAGAATCCCCAGCGTGCTAACCAGTATCCCGGTGACGGTAAAGTAAAAGGTAATACAAACCGGGTCGTCCAGTTTCCCGAGATGGCGGATAATAATCGTGGTGCAGCCGATTAAAAAGGCGGCTGTGAGCATAAACAGGCTGCCACTTTCCAGCATCCCGCTGCCCGGACGCACTACCAGCAACATGCCGGCAAATCCGAGGATGACAGCTGACCAGCGGCGTATGCCTACAGTTTCGCGTAACAGGATGACTGATAGTGCAGTCATGAACAACGGAGCGGTGTGCAGTATCGATACCGCCTCCGCCAGTGGCATCAATGAGAAGGCGTAAAATGCGAAGGCCATCGCGGCGACGCCGAGTATGCTACGCAGCAGGTGCAGTTTTTTCTGTGCAGTTCGCAGCACGCCAAAGCCGCCGCGCAAGGTGATAATGACCAGCACGGGCACCAGCGCCACGGTGCAGCGGAAAAACATTATCTGCGCCGTGGGATAAGTCGCCCCGAGCCATTTAACGCTTGCATCCATCAGTGAAAACAGCAGGATGCTCAACAGCATTGCGCTGAAACCGAGTGTGGGGTTGTCGATCGCGCGCGCGGCTAGAGGGGATTGATTGCTGGAAACGTCGGTGCTCCGGTCAGGCGAGGATCATGTCGGCTGCTTTTTCGGCAACCATGATGGTCGGGCCATTGGTGTTACCTGAGGTGACAGTCGGGAAAATCGAAGTATCGACGACGCGCAGTCGATCCACTCCATAAACCCGGCATTGTGCATCGACTACCGCGGATTTGGGATCTGGGCCCATCATGCAGGTGCAGCTGGGGTGATATACCGTGTCAGCACGGCGGCGAATATCAGCAATAAATTCTTCGTCGGTTTGCACCGCGGGACCCGGCCTTATCTCTTCCTCGATAATTTCCGACAAGGCTGGCGTTTTAGCCATCTGCCGCAGCAAATTTGCGCCTTCCAGCATCTGGGTTATATCGTCATCACTGGACATATAATTGGGATAGATCTTCACCGCTTCAAACGGGTCGGCTGAATCGATCTGCAGGTGACCACGGCTGCTGGGGCGGGTCAGTCCTATGGAATTGAGAAAGCCGGGATAGGGATCGGGCTGCAGCAGTGGACGTTCTCCCGGGGGTGATGTGGTGTAGGTGATGGCCGCAAAATACATTTGCAGATTAGGTCGCGGGCGTGACGGATGACTGCGCAGAAAACCACCGGACTGGTTTACGCTCAATGACAGGAGGCCGTTGCGAAGCAGCAGGTACTGTATTCCAGCCAGCATTTTGCCCCACCAGGGATAGAGTCGATTGTTCAGCGTTGGAACGCGTGAGCGGTAGTAGACGCTGTAGTCGAGGTGATCCTGCAGGTTACGCCCGACGCCGGGCAGATCTACCAGTGGCGATATTCCGAAATCCTGCAGCAGCCCGGGGGCTCCGATGCCGGACAACTGCAGCAGCTGTGGCGAATTGATCGCGCCGGCGCTTAGAATTACTTCGCAGTTAGCCTTGACCCGTGAAGTTTTTCCATTACGCACATACTCGACGCCATTCGCGATTTTGCCGTCGAACAGAACTCTCGTGACCTGTGCCTTTGTGATCAGTTCGCAATTGTCGCGTTTTAGCGCGGGGTGCAGGTAGGCACGCGCTGCCGACATGCGTCGTCCATTCCTGGTGTTTATCTGGTAATAGCCGACACCCTCCTGGGATTCGCCATTGAAATCGGGGTTGAAAGGAAAGCCCAGTTGTTCGGCAGCTGCAAAAAAACTGTGGCAAAGTGGGTGATACTGCGAGCTGACATCATTGACGTAAAGCGGCCCACTATCGCCACGATAGTCGGATCCACCGTTAGCGAAGGTTTCGGATTTTTTAAAATATGGCAGCACGTCCTGCCAGCCCCAGCCGGGATTACCCAGTGCCTGCCAGTCTTCGTAATCCTTGTGATTACCACGGATGTAAACCATCGCGTTAATCGAGCTGGATCCCCCCACGACCTTGCCGCGTGGCCAGTAGCTGCGCCGATTGTCGAGATTAGGTTCGATCTCTGTCGTGTATTTCCAGTTTACCGATTCGTCGTAAAAGGTTTTGCCGTAGCCGATTGGCGTTTGAATCCAGAAACGCCTGTCACTGCCACCGGCTTCAAGTACCAGTACGCGATATTTGCCATTGGCGCTAAGGCGGCTGGCCAGCACGCAACCTGCCGAACCTGCACCAATAATGACGTAGTCAAATTCGCTTGCCACGTGCCTGTCCGATGAAAATGTTGGTGGATTATAAACGCTACAAGTTGCGGGTAAAGTAGAACTTCGGGTTTCGTCCAGACAACGGTTGATGCATAATTTGGTCGCTAAGCCAAGTGGAGCCAGTTTTGAAATTTAGTGTCGAAGATTTCCGTGCCTGGGAAAACAAGAGAGTAACCCTGGTCGGTATGTCCGGAGTGGGTAAGTCCTATCTCTCAGCCAAATTACGGGGCAGTAACTGGTTTCATTATTCGGGCGACTATCGAATTGGTACGCGCTACCTGGATGAACATATCATCGACATGATCAAGGCGCAGGCGATCAAGATTCCCTTTCTGAAGGATTTGCTGCGCAATGACTGGATTTACATAAAGAACAATATTCGCGTCAATGATCTGGGCCCGGTGTTGAGTTTTGTTGGTAAACTGGGCAACCCGGAGCTCGGTGGGGTCGAGATCGGGGAGTTCATCGAACGCCAGGCAATTTATCGCCAGGCAGAAATCGACGCGATGCACGATATCCCGCATTTTATCGAGAAAGCGCAGAATATTTACGGTTACCCGCACTTCGTCAACGATGTTGGCGGTAGCCTTTGCGAGCTGGATGAACCCGGGGTAATGGATATACTGGTCGAGAATACGCTCATCCTGTATATCCAGGTAACCAACTCTGCGCAGGAGCAGGTATTGATTGAACGCGCGGTTTCCGATCCGAAACCACTTTACTATCGAGCGGATTTTCTGCAACAGCACCTGCAGTTATACTTTGAGGAAACCGGGCTGGAATACGCAGCGCAAATCGATCCCGACGAGTTTGCGCGCTGGGTTTTTCCGCATCTGTTTCACTCCCGCCTGCCGCGCTACGATGCGATTGCCCGCCTTGGCTACACGGTTACTTCCGAGGAAATCGAAGACGTACAAAATGATGCTGACTTTCTCAATATGCTCGAAATGGCAATCGAAAGGCAGCAGGGAGATGATGCCTGATGCCACTGGTTGCGCATAATGATTTACCGACCTTTTCCAAGTTGCGGCAGGAAGGGCTGCAGGTATTAAGCCCTGGCCTCGCCGATCAGCAGGATATTCGTGAACTGCATATTGGTTTGTTGAACATGATGCCCGATGCCGCACTGGCGGCAACGGAAAGACAGTTTCTGCGTCTGATCGGTGAGAGTAATCCCATCGCCCAGTTTTTTGTGCATCCGTTTACGCTGGATGCTTTACCACGGGACGAGTCATCTCAGGCGCATATCGAAAAGTATTACGACAACTTTGCACAGATAAAACAACAGGGACTCGATGCTTTGATAATAACCGGGGCCAATGTGATTGGCCCGGACCTGTCCCGGGAAGTGTTCTGGGACTCTCTGATTGAAGTAGCCGATTGGGCGCACGATAATGTAACTTCGACGCTGTGCTCCTGTCTTGCCACGCACGCGGTACTTAATTTCCGCTATGGACAGAAACGCGTCAAACAACGCGCTAAAAAATGGGGTGTTTTTCGCCACCAGGTAGTAGATGTATCGCATCCTTTGGTCGATGATATCAATTCCGTGTTCGACGTACCCCATTCGCGCTGGAATGATGTCAGTCCCGAACAGTTTTCGGCCGCAGGCTTGAAAATTCTGGTAACCGGGGATGATGGTTGTGTCCATCTTGCAACCAGTCCGGATGGCTTTCGTACCATATTCTTCCAGGGCCATCCTGAATACGATACTGTCTCTTTATTAAAGGAGTATAAGCGTGATGTAAATCTATACATCAGCGGTGATATGAGCGATTACACCCCGATGCCGGAAAATTACCTCAGTGAATTCAATGCGGCGGTTTTGCGCGAATATCAGGGGCGGGTTGTTAAAAGCCTGGCACAGCAATCGACATTGCCCGAATTTCCGGAGTACCTGGTGGTCGAAAATCTGCAAAATACCTGGCAGGACACCGCAAGCGCAGTTATCGGTACCTGGTTAGGCCTGATCTACCAGGTAACCAATGTAGATCGTCGCAAGCCTTTCATGGACACAGTGGACGCAAACAATCCCCTCAAACTTTGATCGGCCCGGTTTTGCCGAAGTCCCCGCCTGCGAAGCCTTGTGCGTTTAGTAGGATCCCCAGGAATCCTGTTTTTTCCAACGGATCCGGGTTACTACAATCCCGATCACGAATGCGATCAGGCTAACTGCTCCGCCGCGGACAAACCAGTCGAGCCGGGTACTATCGCTGAGTTCAGAATTGGTTTCACTGAGTTGCTCTTTTTCCTGGCGCAGTTGCTCAACCACCGTCTGCAGTTCTTCGTTCTGGGCGAGAATATTCAGCGTATCCTGTGCGGCAGTGCGTATCTGTGCCAGTTCCTGTTCCGAGGCGCGCAGGGTAGATTTCAGGGCGCCATTGTCGGTTCTTTCGCTGTCAAGTTTTTGCTTCAATTCGGCCACCTCGGTGGCCTGTTCTGCAAGCCGCTGTTGTTGCTGCGCGAAGCGTTCCTCGAGCTCCAGCAAGGTTTGTTTGGCGGCGGGTTTTTCCATCAGGAAACGGGTTAATACATAACCTTGCTTGCCACTGTCGGTTTCCACCAGCGTGTACTGGGAAGCCTCGTCTTCCTCCAGTACGGTTACCGCCTCACCGCTGCCCAGCATGCGTACAATGCTATTCGACGTACTGGTACCACTGCGCATGGTGACTTCGAATACATCGGTGACATATCTGGTTTCAAGCGCATAAGATGGGTTTGAGACGCATAGATAAGCCAGCGCTAGTAACACGATTGCGGTGATGATTTTTTTCAGCTTGAAAACGACGGCAACATCCTGCGGGCAGGCGTGGTCAGAAACGGCTTTGTCTGAAAAAACGTACTCGCTTTGATTGGGTATTGCTGATGCAATAATCGACTTCATCAACCGGGGCTCCATAACCTGTGGTCTGGCAAATTTTATCGGAAAAAACTTGATCTTCAAGTTACATTATTGACAGGCTTGCGATGAGTTGCAACTGCATTTGCATTTAATTGCCCCGAGACGTGTTTTCAGGACAGGATCAGGTGATAGCAATGAACTGAAGGATAACTTGGCACTGACAGGGTATCGTTTCGAACCTGTGACTGGAAGCTATTCGACTGCTGAGGGTTCGGTCTCTATTGGCGCCTCTTCGAAATTTTCAGGCACTTCGTAAGGCGTTATCAGGATAAGCAGCGCAAATTCGGGGTTGTCCAGATAGTGCAGGTTTTTGCTGCGCATGCGGCGATGTTCCTTGAGGCTGTGATTATTCAGTATTCGGGTGTCGGCGGAATAGGCGGCAAGGTAACTATCCTGCGCCGCATTGCGCGACTTCGGATCTACCGTCAGGCGGGGGCGCCTGAGTACCAGGTCGGTGTAAGTGTGCAAATAGCGTGACAGTGCGATAGTGATTTTGCCCTCTAGCTCATGTAGGCCCTGGTGCCGTTTTCTGGATTGTTGCTCCAGCAGCTGTAGCTCGAGCGACTCCAGCGTTTGTTCATCAAAGGCGAAATCCTGGTCTTCACTTTGCTGGTTACTGTTCAACTGCGGAATACTCTCAAGAAACTCGATCTGGTTATCGATCGAGGTGTATTCATTACCGTAAATGCGTCCGCCCTTGATCCAGACAGGCAAAACCTGGTCCCGCTCCAGTCCTGGCTGGCGCCAGGCTGCGTGCAACAGTAATTCATAGCGTGAAGATTCAACCAGCCGTGTGACCACATCGAGGAGGCGAAACTTGGCAGCGGGAATTAACTCATAGCCTTTTGCAGCTGCCACCGCCATGCTCTTGGGGGAGGACAGATCCAGGAATTTATCGCCTTTGCTGGGTGAACTGACGGGCAGAATAAATTCCTTGCTGGTGGGTACCTGGGTATTCTTGAATACGATGATCTCGACATCATAGCGAGGAATTACCTCGACTTCAGTCGCAGTAGTGGTTTGTGCTAGCCCGATGCCGGGAAGCAGCATGGCGAGCGTCAGAAATGTTAATGATTTACGGTCCATTTTACTCTGTAGTCAGCTTCTTGAGCAGGTTTTCCACCTGGTGGAATCTGGATTCAAGTTCAACATTTTGACAGGCAATACGCAAGGTTTGTTTCCCGTCGAAGCGGTACTGCTGAGGATCAGCCTGAATCAGTTCGATAATCTTGAGCGGATTGATATTGGGGTTGCGGTTAAAGACAATTTTTCCACTCTGTTCACCAATATCTATTTTTTCGACCCCCAGTGCTATGGTCTGCAATTTGATCCGGGTAATTCTAAACAGGTGCTTGAGTGAGTCGGGAAGTAATCCGAATCGATCTATCAGCTCCATCTGAATTTCTCTCAAACTGCTGTCGTCTGCCGCGGAAGCGATACGCTTATACTCGATCAGGCGTCGGTGTATGTCTGCAATATAGGTTTCCGGAATCAAAGCAGGAATATGAAAATCGACTTCAGAAGCACGCATAATCGGTTGCTCGAAATCGATCGGTAAGTTGGATTTAAGTGACTGTACCGCGCGTTCAAGCAACTCCGAGTAGAGCGTAAAACCGATTTCGGTAATTTGTCCGCTTTGCTCGTCACCCAGCAGTTCTCCGGCCCCGCGGATTTCAAGATCATGGGTGGCGAGGGTAAAACCCACGCCGAGTTCTTCAAGTGATTCTATCGCCAGCAATCTCTTCTGGGCGTCACTGGTCATAGCGCGTTCCGGCGGCACGATCAAGTAAGCGTAGGCGCGATGGTGCGAACGACCGACCCGTCCTCGAATCTGGTGCAACTGGGCAAGTCCGAGTTTATCGGCACGGTTGATGAAGAT
>Ga0265303_10000405_pt1 | contig 24015 bp, 21 predicted proteins | sample Helome_2_FD_192494 | JGI IMG/M metagenome (GOLD analysis project Ga0265303, IMG submission 192494) | Marine sediment microbial communities from subtidal zone of North Sea - Hel_20160317 (Illumina Assembly) | ecosystem: Environmental > Aquatic > Marine > Subtidal zone > Sediment ... | reverse complement strand
TGCAGACGTTCGGGTTCACGATTGGCGAGGTTGCCGCGCATCGGGAACTCGGTGTCAGGTAAATTTAATGTAGATTTGTAATCAGCCAACTGTTAATTATCTCGTTTAAAAAAGGCCTTTGCCTTCTCGGTGTCCCGCGCAATATGGACGGTTAATTCCTCGAGGGAATCGAATTTCTCTTCGTCACGGATCTTGTGCAAAAACTCAACCTCGACGCTATAACCATATACGTCCCGATTAAAATCAAGAATATATACTTCGAGAATAGTATCGACGCCGTTAACCGTGGGGCGGGTGCCAATGCTGGCCACGCCTTGTAGCACGCGATTATCTATTCCTTTTACGTTAACCGCAAATATTCCTTTTACGATCAGGGTTTTATCGCCCATTTTTATATTGATTGTCGGGTATCCGAGCTTTTGTCCGAGCTTTTGCCCATGCGCTATTCTGCCTGATAGCGAATAGGGTCGGCCGAGTAGCTCGGCCGCCTTTTCAAAGTCATCCCGCTGGATGCTTTCACGGATGCGTGTGCTGCTGACGCGCTCGCCGTCGATCATCAGGGTTTCGGTTTCATCGACCATGAAGCCGTAACGTTCGCAGTTGTCCTTAAGGAACTGAAAATTACCCTGGCGATTTTTGCCAAAGTGGAAGTCGTCGCCAATCACCAGGTGCTTTGTGTTGATACTATTGACCAGGATCTGTTGAACGAAATCCTCGGCGCTTTGTGCGGCGATTTTTTGATCGAAGTGCAGGCATAGCAGGTAGTCGATTCGCTGCGCCTTTAGATAGGCGATCTTTTCTCGAAACCGTGCCAGTCTTTTGGGTGCCTTGTCGGGGGCGAAATATTCGATCGGCTGAGGCTCGAAGATAATCACCACGGTGGGCAGCGATGCTGCGCCGGCAACCTGTTTTAACTGGCTGATGACGAGTTGATGGCCACGGTGAACGCCATCGAAATTGCCGATCGTAACCGCGCTCGCAGGTATCGGGTGCGTCAGGTTGTAGAGTCCACGGATTAACTTCATCAGAGATCAGGGAATGAGGTGTTTACGGCGAAAGCCCATTATCCAAAGCATCAAGCCATAGCACAAGATTGCCGGCAGGATCATCCACGCGAGCTGGGCAAGGCGCTGATACCAGCGCCATTCGCTCCACAATTCCAGGTTCGGCAGCAGGAAGTGAATTAACAGGCCCATCGCAATACAGGCGAACAGGATTTTAAGTAGTGGTTCGCTAAAGGTTTCAAGCGGACCCAGGATGGCATCGCGTCTTAATTCGCGCGCCAGCCGAAATGCATTGAAATAGGCCGCGGCGGTGGTGGCCAGCGCCAGCCCGACATGCGGTGCCAGAAAGTTCGCCTGCAGCATGGAGACAACCAAAACGACATTTAACACCATGTTAAGTATCATCGCCTGGATGCCGATACGGACCGGTGTTTTAGTGTCCTGTCGCGCGTAAAATCCATTCGCGAGGATCTTGATCATGATAAACGCCGGTAAGCCGAGGCTGTAAGCCATCAGGCTGTAGGCCGCCATCATCGAATCGTTTACCTGGAATGCGCCGTATTCAAACAAGGTCGCCAGTATGGGTTGTGCCAGCATAAACAGGCCGAAGGTTGCCGGTACTGCGACGATCAGGGTCAACTGGATCGCCCAGGCCAGGGTTTTGTTGAAACTATCGTCCCCGTCCTTGTAATGTGCCGTGGACAGGTTGGGCAAGACCACGGTTGCGAGTGCGATGCCAAATACACCCAGCGGAAATTCGAGCAGGCGATCCGAGTAGTAGAGCCAGGAGACACTGCCGGTAACGAGGAAAGAGGCGATAAAGGTATCGAACAGCAGGTTGATCTGCGCCACCGAGGACCCGAACAGTGCTGGAATCATCAGTTTGATTATTTTTTGTACACCCTCGTGACGCCAGCCCCATTTTGGTCGTGGCAATAATCCCGCGCGATACAGGAACGGTAATTGAAACAGTAGTTGCAGGATGCCGGCGAGTAACACACCCCAGGCAAGCCCGGTTATCGGCACCTCGAGTCGGGGGCTCAACCACATGGCACAACCGATCAGGCTCAGGTTGAGCAGGACCGGGGTAAAAGCGGGTACCGCGAAGCGCTTCCAGGTGTTGAGAATGCCACCGGCCATCGCGGTCATTGATATCAACAGGATGTAGGGGAAGGTCAATCGCAGCATATCCGCGGTCAGGTCAAACTTGGCGGGCTGATCGATAAATCCAGCGGCAAATATACTGATTAACAACGGTGAGGCGGCAACGCCTAACAGGCTTAGTAATAGTAAAATAAAGCCCATCGTGCCGGCGACGCGATCAATCAGGTCCCGGGTCTGTGCTGCCGTGTAGTTACTGCGGTACTCGGACAGGACCGGTACGAAGGCCAGTGAAAACGCTCCCTCGGCAAATAGTCTGCGCAGGAAATTAGGAATCTTGAAGGCGACAAAAAAAGCATCTGCAGCGTCGCTGGCGGAAAAGAAGCGCGCGATAACGATATCCCGTGCGAGCCCCAGCACGCGAGACAGGAGCGTCATCGAGCCTACCGAGACGGTTGATTTGATCAGCGCGCTCATTTCAGGGGTATAAACAGATTGGTTTCCGGCCTGTCAAAGCGGCGAATTCTAGCATTTTAAGTCGAGGTGTATCAGTCATTTCGGCTGATTTCGGGTTGACAGCACCAGGTGCAGTGAAGATAATGCGCGCCTCGTTTTTCAAGCCCGATACCAGGAGTAAACCTTGGCAAATTCAGCATCCGCGCGTAAACGTGCAAACCAGGCCGAACAGCGTCGCAAGAACAACGCCAGCCGCCGCTCAATGATGCGGACTCAACTTAAGGCAACCGTCGCCGCAATCACTGCTGCCGATAAGAAAACTGCTGAAGAAGCCTATAAAAAGGTGGTGCCGATACTTGATAGTGCAGCCACTAACGGCCTGATCAGTCACAATAAGGCCGCGCGCCACAAGAGTCGCCTGAATACCCAGATCAAGGCGCTGTAAGAAAACCGTTTCAATAAAAAAAAGGCCGGATGCGTTCCGGCCTTTTTTATGTCCGTTCCTCGGCCAGCCATTCCTGGCTGACCAGCACCTGGTCCCCGGTTTTGATTCTGCCGACAAATTGATCGCCGACATGCACCTGTCCCACGCCTTTAGGCGTACCGGTCATGATAATGTCATCATCTTCAAGGGTCATGAATTGCTGGATATCGATCAGAATCTGGTCAGGCTTGTGCATCATTAATTCGTAACCGCCATCCTGGCGTAGTTCGCCGTTAATTTCGAGTTGCAGAGACAGGCTTGCAATCTCGATATCGCCAATCGGGATGAAATCGCTGAAGCATGCCGCACCGTCGAAGGCCTTGGCCCGCTCCCAGGGCAAACCCCTGGCTTTCAGGTTTGACTGGAGTTCGCGCCGGGTCAAATCAAGTCCGAAACCAACAGCATGCAATTTCCGGTTACGCACCATAAAGCAGATTTCGCCTTCATAGTGCAGCGGTTCCTCATGCGTTGCATGAAGCGTTGCCGAAATTGCCGAGTTAGGCTTGTTGAAAATCACCATCTGATCCGGGGTTTCATTGCCCAGTTCGCGGATGTGCTCAAGGTAATTGCGGCCGATACAAACGATCTTGGACGGCGTAAAGCTTGCAGAATTTAGTCGAAGGCTATTCATAAACGTCAGTTTAAATTGGGTAACAATTTCATCAAAGAATATTTCTGGTTCAGCCTGGATTAAGACAGCGTGCGCTAAATTGGCCTCGTTACCAGGCACAACAGGAGATAGTAATGGTTAACTTGAAGGTAAACAAACTGCGAATGATGGCGGCAGCAAGCGTGGTCGTTTTTGCTTTGGCCAGTGCACCTGCCAGCGCAAATCATGGTCACGATATTTTGGGCCCCGCGGTGGCTTTTATTGCGCTGGGCGCGCTGTTTCATCACGGCCATCATGGACATCACGGTCGTCATTACGGTCGTCATTACGGTCACCATCGGCCGCACCACTACAAGCATCATCGCCGGCACAGCCAAAGTCATGGTGGCTACCATAAGCCAAGACGTAAAAACTACAGCCACTAATAAAAGACAATGAAAACACTCGGAATCATATTACTGTCGCTGGCGTTACTGGGATTTGACCTGCCCGCTGTCGCCGCCGAGCCGCAACAATCGAGCCGTTCGGCCGGCAAGTTGAAGCTGGATCAGGACACCGATCTTTCGCAAGTACTGCAACAGCTCGAGCCGGTGATCAAGGCCAGGCCCACCGAGCCGGAGAATTACGCGGCTTCTGGTGGCGGCCAAGATCTTGCTGGCATCGCGAATCGACACGACCAGTTATTCGAAATCTATGATGCTAATGTGGACCTGATCTCCGACATCGATGGCGATGGTTACCATCACGCCATCAACGTCTACTTTGATGTCGATGTCAGCTACGACAACGCCACGGTCTACGCCAAGCTTTACCTGAGTCGTGAAGGCGAGCCCTGGAGCCAATATTACACGACCGACCTGTTCTCAATTCACATCGATGATGTTACCGATGCCTACGAGGTCGAAACCGAGCTGCTCGAAGGATACCCCCCGGGGTATTACGACATTTTGATCGAGATCTACAGCCTCGACCATGCCTACATGGTAACCAGCGAGGTTCTCGATTATTACTACCTTGGCAGAGACGTCATGATCGAGGACCGTAGCTGGGACGATCCATACGAGGAATATCATTCACATGGCGCCGGTAGTATCACGTCACTACTCGCGTTTTTCCTGATTATCCAGGTTGTGATCGCAGCCAGGGGAGCCCTCGCGTTATCCCCCTGTAACAAAAGCGAAAATAAGAATAATAATAAGCTCACCTGAGCTGCGATCCTTTTTGTGGGAGAGAAGCGGCGTTATTTTCACAATAGCGTCGTTATCTGCCCACAAAAACTTGCGTCACCCCCAATTTCTTCCGTCATCCCCGCGCAAGCGGGGATCTTACCAGGGATGGTGTGTTACAAGTTTCCCGCTTGCGCGGGAATGAACCGATTAAGTGCCCGGGAATGACATTTTACTTCGGGACTTCGCGCTGGAAGCGTTCGCTCAAGAGTTGCACGATGGTTTTATAGTCTTCTCTGCTGGCCCAGCCCAGGGAGATTATTTTTTCCTTGACCTTGCCATCTTTCAGCATTTTCAGGGTTACCGAACGTATCGAGCCTTCGGCCTTGTAGATGTTATCGGCAGGGTAAAAAGCGCCACAAGTAAGACCCGATTCGTCGAGCACCAGGCGCGGCGCGGTCCAGCGCTGGCGGCAAAATTGCAGCGCCATCAATCCGGTGATCACGAACACGATGTAATGCTGGATGGACGGAGGCCAGGCCCAGGCGCCAAGCAGATACAGCAATATCGGGGCGAAGGCGATATTAAGCGCCATATGTATCACACGGGGCTTGCTGGAATAAAAAATATGTTTTGTCTGGTCGTTCATTTCGGTTAACGCCGTGCCAGTTTAGACCCGCTGCAGCTTGCAGCTATCGGGATAGACCTTGATCGCTGGAACCTGGTTCTGGACGAGTTCGTTTTGCAATGTTTCCCAATAATAAGTGGTCAGCAGGTCGCCATGATATTCGCGGAATAGATGACGTTGCTCACGATCGTTAATGCATAACCCGGCTTCAATTTCCTCCGGCAGGAAAATCACGCCATCCTCGAAGTACCAGTCGGGAATGTCCTCTTCGCCATCGAAACGATCGAGGTTACTGCGAATTTTGACATCCACCATGACTTCCAGTGCATCGTAATCGTACAGGTAAACCTTGAGAAAATGGCTGACGCCATAGTTACGTGCATCGAGATCCTTGTTGAAAATATTGGCGGCGGCATTGTTCTTGATGCAATCGCCGAGACTTTCGATGACGATGCGGACCTCTCTTTCCCCGGCATTTTCGAGAAACACAGGTAACGGTGTCATGCGCGGCTGCACGATCAGGTACTTGAATACGATCATGCCACGTTGCAGCGAAACGGTTTCGCTGGCTTCGCGCAACAGTTCCTCAAGCAGGCTCTCGGCAAATAACTCACGCTCGAGCGCGATGTTGAAGTAAATTATATTGTCCAGCATGCTGCCGGTACGATTGATTTCATGCACTCGGCTATATTTTGCCTTGACCGAATCGATGCCCTCGAATTTACCCCACTTGTAACCATCGGTGGGGTGATTACGAATCACCTTGAGATTGTAGGCCGATTGCGGTCCGGCAAAACCGATGGCAACTGTACCGGCTTCCCCGATAGCGGTGTCCAGAAACCCGCCCGTGGTTGCGCTTTCCTGCTTGATCTCGTTAATGACCGCGACCTTGCCGACGTGGTTGTAGCCGATGGTTGAATAGTTTAAACCCAGCGCCCGCTGTGGCATCAGCGAGTGCAGGTAAGCACTTAACTCGTGGTAGTAGCGGGTAGTAACGTGAAAATTTGCGAGTGTTGAACTGAACAGGTTGTGGGCGAGGTGCTGATCGAGAATAATTGCGTCACAGTAGACACCTTCGTTGCTGTTGAGCAGGGCAATAATCAGTGGCGTGTAACTGCCGTCCGCAAACTTGATCTTGCCCACCAGGTAGGCGCCGCGATTACGATAAAACCCGGCGTCGATCATTTCCAGGTTATTAATATTGGATCCGCGTCGACCGGCGAGGCGACTGATACGCCAGGTGATGGCCGAACTATCGGCTTTAATATCTCGATAGGGTATCGAAAACTCCGGTACCTGTTTCAGGATTCGCTCGATCAATTCCGGGTTGACCTGATCCTTCACCGGGAAGTGTTTCAGCAGTTCAACCGGGTACTTGTCGCTACTTTCGGCGAATCCGAAAGTCGAATACTCGACCGGCTTCCATTCATCGCGGTAGACCATGCGTCGGATTGAGTGCATGAAGGCATAAGCGACATCAGATTCGTAGCGATGTTCGATCACACGCCAGAAATGATCTTCGAGCTGGTTGAGGAAACTGGCGTCGACGGAAATATTGGGCTGTATCGCCCGCAGGTAGGCGCCCATGCGATGGATATAGGAGCTATACAGCGACAGGCGATGACGGCTCAACCAGATCGAGGTGCTGTGATGCTGTTGCTCAAACGCGGCCCTGGCCTGGTAGGGCACCTCGAGAAATTCCTGGTAAAACTGCTCGAATTGCTCGAGCACCCATTCGGCGGTAATCCTGATTCGGTTTTCGCGATTGTTCGCGCCAACCAGCCTGAAGGTAAATTGCTCCAGGTTCATGCTAAAGGCCGCAAATCCGCCACAGATTTATTGCCGGGCTTATCCAGGAAAGTCATCGAAGTGGTTGACCAGGGTTCCGATGCCGGGAATCGATATCTGTATTTCAGTGCCGGGTTTCATCGTGCGTGCACCAACCGAGGTGCCGCAACAGATCAGGTCGCCGGGCACCAGGGTTTGATACTCGGAAATCATGGCGACAATTTGTTGTGGGCTATAAATCATATCGCTAACCGGGTAGTCCTGGCGGGTTTCCCCATCCTGGATAGCGAGAATATTAAGCCCGGACGGATCAATATTGGTGTTGATACAGGGGCCCAGTGGGGTAAAGGTGTCGTAACCCTTGCTGCGGGTCCACTGTTGAAAAGCTTTATCTTCGAATAAAAATTCGATTGCAGTCACGTCGTTGACACAGGTGTAACCGAGGATATGCTCATCAGCCTGTGCGGCCGTGATGCGGCTGCATTGTTTGCCGATCACGATACCGAGCTCTGCCTCGAAAATGACGCGTCCGCTGTGTCCACGCGGCCGAAATATCATTTCTCCAGGGCCGATAACACTGCTCACCGGTTTCATAAAGTAAAGCGGTGTTGCCGGAATGGTCTGACCTTCCGCTTCGGCGCGCTCGTGGAAATTATTCCAAAGCGCGAGAATTGAGTTCGGCGTGCAGGGGGCGAGAAGCTTGACCTCGGACAATGAAACTGTCTCGCCGGTTAAGACTGGTTCCTCGAATAAAGTATTGCTGCAAATCGAGATCTGGTCGCCGTTGAGCGTCCCCAGGTGTGTGTTGTCGTTCCTGTCGAAGCGTACCCAGTTGGTCATGGTCGTTGGTTCGGCTAGTTGGTCAAGAGGGCGCGGAATCTAACACAGGTTTGCCTAAATTTAAATTTGGATTGAGTAACGGCAAGCAGCGGAATGGCTGTGCTAATAAGAATTTAATCCTGACTTTTTGGCTGACTACGTGGACGCAATGGCAAATTTTGGCGTAGAATGCGCCGGTTTTTCACCCCTGAGATTTGTGAGGTTAATAATGAAAGTTTGCGTAGTGGGAGCGGGCGCAATCGGTGGCATGATGGCGGCAAAACTGGCGCAGTCCGGTCATGAACTGTCGGTTATCGCGCGCGGTGCACATCTCGATGCGATTCGGACCAATGGTCTGAAATACATCGAAAACGACGAAGCGCTCGTCATCACCGATATTTTTGCAACTGCCGAGATGACAGAAGTTACCGGGCAGGACGTCGTGCTACTTGGCGTTAAGGCACACCAGATCGAGCCAATCGCCGACAAGCTGATGAGTATGCTGTCTGAGACCGGGGTTATCGTCACCTTACAGAACGGTATTCCATGGTGGTACTTTCAGAAACTTTCGGGTGAGTACCAGGGTCGCATCGTGCGTACCGTGGATCCTGACGGTGCCATCGCCGCGGCAATCGATTCCGGTCGGATCATCGGTTGTATCGCGTTTCCGGCGGCGACTATCGATGAACCCGGCGTTATTCGCCACATCGAGGGAAACCGGTTTCCCGTCGGCGAACTTGACGGTTCGGAATCTGAACGGGTGCAGTCGATCTGCAATGCTTTCGTCGAAGCCGGATTCAAATCTTTCGTGCTGCCCGATATTCGCTCGGAAATCTGGCTCAAGCTATGGGGCAACCTGTCGTTCAACCCGATCAGCGCATTGACGCATTCCACGCTCGTCGATATCTGCCAGTTTCCGCAAACCCGCGCACTGGCGGCACAGATGATGACCGAGGCACAGCAGATAGCCGAAAAACTAGGCGCCAGTTTCCGGGTTTCGCTGGACCGGCGTATCGAGGGTGCCGAAGGTGTCGGCAAGCATAAAACCTCGATGCTGCAGGATCTCGAAGTCGGTAAGGCGCTCGAAATCGATGGCATGCTGGGTGTGGTGGTTGAGCTGGGTGAGCAAACCAATACCCCGACCCCTGCAATCAACACGGTCTTCGCGCTGGTTAGCCTGTTGAACAAGACCGTTCAGGAAGAGGGGATCAAGGTAGCCGGCCAGGCGGTTTGATTAAAAATAAATAGGTGCTTTGATCGCAGGCATCAACGTGACATCATTGAAAACGTGCCCGATTCGGCGCTTTTTTTTGCAATTACTTTTATCTGGCATACGATATACCAAAAATTTTTTCGAGGTGGGGTAGCGAAGCGATGAAAATACACGAGTATCAAGGCAAGGAAATTCTGCGCGAATACGGGGTCGCAGTTCCCGATGGAAAAGCCTGCTTTTCGGTCGATGAAGCGGTTGCCGCTGCCGAGTCCATGGGCGGAGAGAAATGGGTCGTCAAGGCGCAGATCCATGCCGGTGGGCGCGGTAAAGGCGGTGGCGTAAAACTTGCCGACAGTCTCGATGAAGTCCGCGCTCATGCTAACGAAATTCTGGGAATGACGCTGGTAACCCACCAGACCGGACCCGAAGGTAAGGAAGTAAAGCGTCTACTGGTCGAGCAGGGAGCGCCGATCAAGGATGAACTTTATGTTGGCCTGGTTGTTGATCGCTCAACCCAGCGCGTTACCGTGATGGCCAGTTCCGAAGGCGGTACCGAGATCGAAACCGTGGCCGAGGAAACCCCCGATTTAATACACAAGGTTTCGGTCGATCCAAAGAGCGGGCTTACCGAGGTCGAAGCCGAGGGGCTTGCGAACAAGATCGGGATTCCCGATGAACTGGTAGGTGAAGCCGGAAAATTGATGCAGGCTTTATACCAGGCTTACTGGGACAAGGACGCCTCGCTCGCCGAAATCAATCCGCTGATTGTGACCAAAGACGGTCGCGTCATGGCACTCGATGCTAAGCTCAATTTTGACGAAAGCGCAATGTATCGCCATCCCGAACTGGAGGAATTGCGCGATCTCGACGAGGAAGACATCGACGAAATTGAAGCGTCGAAATTCGGTCTTAATTATATCTCGCTCGACGGCACTATCGGTTGCCTGGTCAATGGCGCCGGCCTCGCGATGGCGACCATGGATATCATCAAACTGTATGGTGCATCCCCGGCAAACTTTCTCGACGTTGGCGGTGGCGCGACCACCGAGCAGGTGACCGAGGCCTTCAAGATCATGCTCAAGAATTCAAACCTGAAGGCCATCCTGGTCAATATTTTCGGTGGCATTATGCGCTGTGACGTGATCGCCGAGGGATTGGTCAATGCCGCGCGTGAAGTCGATCTTTCAGTACCCCTGGTGGTGCGACTCGAAGGTACCAACGTCGAAAAGGGCCGGCAGATACTGGCCGACTCCGGTATTTCGGTTATCAGTGCAACCACCATGGCCGATGCGGCCGAGAAAGTGGCTGCGGCCGCGGCAGGAGCTTAACCATGTCGATACTGATCAATAAAGATTCGCGCGTAGTCACCCAGGGCATTACCGGCAAGACCGGCATGTTTCATACTCATCATTCGATCGAATACGCCAATGGCAAGCAGTGCTACGTCGCCGGGGTAACCCCGAAAAAAGGCGGGCAGGTAGTCGAAGGCGTACCGGTATATGACACCGTGGCAGAAGCGAAAGCCGAAACCGATTGTAATGTTTCAGTAATTTATGTTCCGCCTCCGTTTGCCGCCGCCGCGATCGACGAAGCGGTTGACGCCGGGATCGAAGTTGTTATCTGTATTACTGAAGGTATCCCGGTCAAGGACATGATTCTTACCCGCGATCGCATGCAGGGTTCGAGCACCATTCTGGTCGGGCCAAACTGCCCGGGCGTTATTACGCCCGAAGAACTGAAGATCGGCATCATGCCGGGGTATATCCATCAGAAAGGTCGTGTCGGCGTGGTATCGCGCTCCGGTACATTGACCTACGAAGTGGTCGATCAGCTCAGCAAGCTGGGTCTCGGGCAATCCACTTGCGTAGGTACTGGTGGTGACCCGGTCAACGGGCTCAAGCACCTCGACGTGATGCAGATGTTTAATGACGACCCCGATACCGACGGTGTGGTCATGTGTGGTGAAATCGGAGGTACCGATGAAGAAGCTTGCGCCGAGTGGATCGCGGACAACATGACCAAACCCGTGGTCGGCTTCATTGCCGGGGTAACCGCACCCCCGGGCAAACGCATGGGGCATGCGGGCGCGATAATTGCCGGTGGCAAGGGTACTGCTGATGAAAAGATAGCGGCGCTCGAAGCGGCCGGCGTCAGCGTGACGCGTAATCCATCGGACATGGGTAAACTGATGCAGGAAGCGCTGCAAAAATAGGCTTCAGGTTAAAAATAACTTTACACCCAAGTCTTAGGTGGTTTAAAGTTATCGTTGGTATATTGTATACCAGAATAAAAATAGATTAAGGCCCGGTTCAAACAAGGGCTGGATAATCAGGAAAATGATTCGTCTTTGAACTTGAAAAGTGATATACGAATCAGCCCGAAATTAATTATTAATTTCGGGTAGCCAGACTTCTACCCAGGGATCTGGCAAAGGGTGTCTCCTGAATCATGGGAAGGAGGCATTTAGTCTGGACCGCTATCGGTTCTTATATAATGAGGAGCATCATAAATGTATCAATCACAACACACTCTCAGGAAAGTGGTCTGCGCGCTGGGCGTCAGTGCCATTCTCGCGGGTATGCCGGTAATCGGACATGCCTGGGAACCGCAAAAACCGGTTGAATTCGTCGTCATGGCGGGTAAAGGCGGTGGTGCGGACAAGGCGGTCAGGCTGCTGCAAAGTATCATTGCGTCAGAAAACATGGCTCCGGTTCCGTTTACGCCTGTTAATAAGCCGGGTGGATCGGGAGCCGAAGCACTGGTTCATCTGAACGGTAAGAAGGGCGATAACCACACCATCATGTTCACCCTGAACAGCTTTTATACCACGCCTTTACGTCAGCCTGGACTTGGCGTCGATATCGCCACTTTTACGCCGATTGCACGCATGGCCGAAGACACCTTTCTGCTGTGGGTTCATTCAGATCGTAAAGATATCAAGGATGTCGCTGATTTCGTCAGGGCGGCCAGGAACAAGGGCAGCAAGTGGATCATGGCCGGAACCGGAAAGAATTCGGAAGACAACCTGTTAACCGATTTCCTGAACACTGCTTACGACCTGGAAATGAAATACGTTCCCTACAAGGGCGGCGGCAAGGTAGCCAAGGAACTCGCGGGTAAGAATGCCGATTCGACCGTTAACAATCCGTCCGAGCAACTGGGTTTCTACGAAGCCGGTACTACCAAGGCGTTGGCCGCGTTTACCGATGACCGTTTACCATTGTTCAAGGATGCGCCTACCTTCAAGGAAATGGGCTACGACATGGTTTACTACATGCAGCGTACCGTGGTTGGCGCGCCCGGCATGAGCGACGAAGCCGCGGCATATTACAACGAGCTGTTCACCAATGTGTTCAATTCCGCTAAATGGCAGGAATACCGCACCAAGAAGAGTCTGCAGGGCGATCTGCTGACCGGTGACGCGTTGATGAGCTACTGGATGAAAGAACGCGATATACACGAAGTCATGTTGAAAAAAATGGGTGCAATCAAGTAACGCGTCGTTAGATAATCAAAAGGTAGATAGGAGGCTCCGTCATGACAGTCAGAACAGCAGAATTGTTAATGGCGATAATGATGGGAGCCTTCTCTATCTACCTGATGGTTAAAAGTGCTGAACTTCCGATCGGCTGGATCGACGAAGAAGGCCCGGGTGGCGGCACCTGGCCATTCTGGCTTTCGACGATCATGCTGATTTCCTGTAGCGGCATTCTAATCAACTGGTTTCGCAAAAAAGGTGACATTGCGACCTCGACCAAGGTCTATATCGAAAAGCATGTACTCGGAGATGTCGCCGCGGTAGCGGCTTCGCTGATTATAACGGTCGGCTTATTCTCGTTCATCGGTATCTACGGTGCGTTACCGCTATTTATAGTCTTCTATGTCCGTTTTCTGGGTAAGCATTCCTGGCCGCTTACGACGACCCTGGCCGTGTTGATGCCGGTGGTTATCTTTTATTTCTTCGAAATTACCTTGAAGATTATTCTGCCGAAAGGGATCACCGAACCCCTTTTCCTTCCTTTATACAAAATATTTTTTTAACAAATATTTTGATCCTGGACTCAGAGGAGAGGCAGTTACATGTTTGAAATTCTAGGACTACTGGGGCAAGGTTTCCTAATCGTATTCGAGCCGCAGAACCTGTTGCTGATTATCGGTGGCTGCACGCTCGGACTTTTTATCGGTGCGATGCCTGGGCTGGGCTCGGTTAACGGTGTTGCGATCCTGTTGCCGCTGACTTTCCTGGTGCCCCCGACCGGAGCCATTATATTCCTCGCCGCAATTTATTACGGGGCCATGTACGGTGGCGCGATTTCATCAATCATGCTCGGTATTCCCGGCGCCTCGACCGCAGTTGCGACAACTTTCGACGGTCGCCCGCTGGCAAAGCAGGGCATGGCGGACAAGGCCCTGATTGGCGCCGCGGTCGCTTCGTTTGTCGGCGGTTCGATTTCTGTCGTATTGTTTACTTTTTTCGCACCACCTCTCGCACACGTTGCGCTGGTGTTCGGTGCGCCCGAAGAGTTCGCGCTGATGATGCTGGCCTTTGCGACTTTTGTCGGCCTGGGTGGCGATGACATATTTAAAACCCTGTTTTCGATCTGTATCGGCCTGGTGTTAAGTGCGGTCGGTTTCGACATTATTTCCGGTGAGCCACGACTGGTATTGTGGGACATCACTGGCTTCCTACACGGGGTCAACTTCCTGGTGCTCGCGATCGGTATTTATGGCATCGGCGAGATGCTGTGGACGGTCGAAGAACACGCCCTCGGCGGCGGCAAGAGCATGCTGTCGGATGCGACTGTTTCGGTGGCGCGCACCATTGCCGCGCTGCGTGAACTGGTCAAAACCTGGAAAGCAACCGTGATGGGATCGTTCCTGGGCTATTTTGTCGGCATTCTGCCGGCAGCCGGCGCCACCCCCGGCTCGCTGATGGCTTACGGGATTGCCAAGCAGATTTCGAAGGAGCCCGAAAAATTCGGCGAGGGCGCGATCGAAGGTGTGTGTGCGCCGGAGGCCGCCAACAACGCCGCCAGTACCGGTTCGATGCTGCCAATGTTGACGCTTGGAATTCCCGGCTCGCCGACGACCGCGATCCTGCTCGGCGGCATGGTCATCTGGGGCCTCGAGCCCGGCCCGCGCCTGTTTGTCGATCACAGCGAATTTGTCTGGGGATTGATTGCATCGTTATACGCTGCCAACCTGTTTACCTTGTTGATCAACATTGCCTTTATCCCGGTATTCATCAAGGTGTTGAAAACCCCGTTTACGATCCTGGCACCGGTTATTTTTATTTTATGTCTGATTGGCGGTTACGCACCAACCCAGGACATGCACGACGTCTGGTTGATGATCGTGTTTGGCATCACCGGTTACCTGATGCGCAAACTCGACTACCCGCTGGCGCCAGCGGTGCTGGCGATCGTGCTCGGACCGCTGGCGGAACCCGCCATGCGTCAGTCGCTGATTATCAGCGAGGGCTCGTTCATGATTTTCTTCGAACGCGTCTACGCGGGCCCGATCATGATTGCCGCCCTGATCCTGCTGTTCCTGCCATTGTTCAAGAAGGTTTATGACAGGGTTCGCAAGCCACAGCAGCAGGCGGAATAGGCGGTTAAGGTTTATGTCTAGCTATTTAACATTCAACTGCGCACTGCAATGATTTTAAGTGACATTGTTCCGCTCGAGCAATCCAAGGGACTCAAGACGCGAGTCTATGAAGCCCTGCGCGAATTGATCGGACACATGGATATTTACTCCAGCAAGGAACCGATCCGGCTTGATGAGCGTGCCCTTGGGGAGCAGCTGGGCGTTAGCCGCACTCCGGTACGCGAAGCGATTTCGCGGCTCGAACAGGAAGGGATTGTGGAGAATATTGCGCGTCGTGGGGCCTTTATAGTGCGCAAGAACAAGGAGGAAATACTCGATATTGTCGATGTCTGGGCCGCGCTCGAAAGCATGGCTGCGCGCCTTGCCACCAGCCGTGCCAGCGACGATGAAATTGCGCAGCTGCGCAAAAACTTCACATCGTTTGATGGTGAGGAGGCACGTGCGCATATCGATGAATACTCGGATACCAATATCGAGTTTCATCAAACCATTATCAAACTGGGACATTCCGAGTTGATTACCCAGATGGCGGATCGCCTGTTTTTTCACATGCGCGCTATTCGCGCCAGCACCATCAAGGATCGTGATCGGATTGCGCAATCGATTATGGACCACACCCGTATCATCGAGGCAATCGAAGAGCGGGATGCCTACCATGCCGAGCAGCTGGTCAGGGACCACGCACTCGAACTGGCGAAACATATTGAGCGTTATGTCGATTACCTGGATTAACGCGATCAGCTGAGCTAATCGAAACTGGCTCAAGTAACAAACCAAAGCCTGGTTCCCGTGATTTCCGGGCCGGCTTATTAAATCAGAGAGGTAGATGGAAATGTCAACAGTAGCTGAAAAACCACCGGTATCGGATACCGCCACGGACACCCTGAGGGCAAAAACCAAAGATGGATCGGTTATATCCGGTGGTCACCTGGTTGCCAAGGCCCTCAAGGCCGAGGGCGTCGACACCATATTCACGCTCTGTGGTGGTCATATCATCGATATTTACGACGGCTGTCTCGACGAAGGCATTCGCATTGTCGATGTGCGCCACGAGCAAACTGCCGCGCATGCTGCTGATGGTTATGCGCGTCAAACCGGCAAGTTGGGCTGTGTCGTGACCACCGCGGGCCCGGGCTGCACCAACGCCGTTACCGGCGTCGCCACCGCGTATCGCTCGGAAAGCCCGATACTGCATATCGGTGGACAAAGCTCGCTGAGCCAACACAAGATGGGTTCGCTGCAGGATCTGCCACATGTCGACATGATGACGCCGATCACCAAGTTCGCTTCGGGTGTATTTTCAACCGAGCGCGTTGCCGACATGGTATCGATGGCGGCACGTGAATGTTTTAACGGTGCTTATGGCCCTTCATACCTGGAAATCCCCAGGGATATTCTGGATCGCGAGATTCCGATTGAAACTGCGGTCATTCCAGAACCAGGTTCATATAGAGCATCGGTCAAATCCATCGGTGATCCGGCCGATATTGAAAAACTCGCCGATATCCTGGTAAAAGCGAAGCGTCCGGCGGTATTAATGGGGCAACAGGTCTGGGCGGCTCAAGGGCAAGATGCTGCGATCAGTTTCGTGCGCGCGCTTGATATTCCGGCCTACATGAATGGTGCCAGTCGTGGCATGCTTCCGCAGGGCGACCCGCACCACTTCGATCGCACGCGTAGCGATGCGTTTAAAAACGCCGACGTCATTCTGATTGTCGGTACCCCTTTCGATTTCCGCATGGGCTACGGCAAGCGTATCTCCAAAGATGCCACCCTGGTACAGATCGATCAAAACTATGCCACGGTTGGTAAAAATCGTGATATCAGCCTTGGCCTCGCCGGCGATCCCGGTTCAATATTGGCCGCGGTCGAACAGGCTGCATCGGGTCGTATCGATGACGGTGCCAAACAGGAACGTCAAAATTGGATGGCCGAGCTGCGCGACATCGAAGCCACCAAGCTGGAAAAGCTGATGCCGATGTTTACCACCGATCAGAATCCGATTCATCCCTATCGTCTCGCCTACGAAATTAACGAGTTCCTTGGCGAAGATACGATTTATATCGGCGACGGTGGGGACATTGTTACCATTTCGGCACAGGCGGTGCGCCCGCGTAACCCAGGTCAATGGATGGACCCGGGTGCCTTAGGCTCGCTCGGTGTCGGCACCGGCTTTTCGATGGCGGCCAAGCTCGCACACCCGAATAAAGAGGTCGTCTGTCTCTACGGTGACGGCGCCTTCGGCATGACTTCTTTCGACATGGAAACCGCGCAACGCTTCGGTGCACCTTATCTCGCCGTGATCGGTAATAACTCGGCGATGAACCAGATTCGCTACGGCCAGCTCGCCAAGTACGGACAGGATCGCGGTGACATCGGCAACAAGCTCGGTGATGTGCCGTTCTCCAAGTTCGGTGAAATGATCGGCGGCTACGGTGAAGAAGTGCATGAAGCCAGGGAGATCCAGCCCGCGATGCAGCGTGCACGTGAGGCGATTGCGAAGACCGGTAAATGTGCCGTCGTCAACGTCTGGGTTGACCCGAACGAATATGCGCCGGGTACCAAAGCGCAAACCATGTACAAGTAATAGATTTCAGAAACAGACAAGCATTAATTTAGAGGTAAATAATGTCTAAGGCTCTAGACCATATAAAAATTCTGGATTTCACACATGTCCAGTCTGGCCCCACTTGTACTCAACTGCTCGCATGGATGGGTGCTGACGTGATCAAGGTGGAACGTCCCGGTGTCGGTGACGCGACCCGTAAGCAACTGGTGGATGTCGAGGGTGCGGACAGCCTTTATTTCACCATGCTGAATCATAACAAGCGCTCGCTGACGCTTAATTCCAAAACTGAAAGTGGAAAGGAAGTGTTGGAGCGACTGGTCAAAACCTGTGACGTGCTAGTGGAAAATTTTGCACCGGGAGCACTTGATCGAATGGGCTTCAGCTGGGAGCGTATCCAGGAACTGAATCCACGCATGATCATGGCCTCGGTAAAAGGCTTCGGGCCCGGACCTTACGAAGATTGCAAGGTTTATGAAAACGTCGCGCAGTGCGCGGGCGGCTCGGCTTCTACGACGGGCTTTCGAGACGGCCTGCCGCTGGTCACCGGCGCCCAGATCGGCGATTCCGGTACTGGGTTGCACCTGGCCTTTGGTATTTGCGCGGCCTTGCTGCATCGTGAAAAAAGCGGCCGCGGCCAGCGTGTACTGGCGGCGATGCAGGACGGTGTATTGAACCTGTGCCGGGTTAAACTGCGTGACCAGCAGCGTCTTAAAGCCGGCCCGCTTAATGAATACTCGCAGTACGGTGAAGGCGTCGAGTTCGGTGACGCCGTGCCGCGTGCCGGTAACGATTCGGGTGGTGGCCAACCAGGCCGCATTCTCAAATGCAAGGGCTGGGAAACCGATCCGGATGCGTATACCTATTTCATTACCCAGGCAGCGGTGTGGCAGAAAATTTGCGACGTGATTGGCAAGCCGGAATGGAAGGAACACCCGGATTATGCAACCCCGCCGACGCGTTTGCCGCACTTGAACGAAATATTCGGCGCAATCGAAGAATGGACCATGACCAAGACCAAGTATGAGGTCATGGAAATCTGTAATCCGCTCGATATTCCGGTCGGACCGATCCTGTCGATGAAGGAACTCGCCGAGGAACCGTCGTTACGCGAAACCGGTACTATCGTCGAGGTTGACCACCCGGAGCGTGGGCCCTATCTAAGCGTTGGCTGCCCGGTCAAGTTGTCCGATAACGATGTAGTGGTGGAACGCTCACCGCTACTGGGAGAACACTCCGAAGAAATCCTGAGTGATGTTCTCGGTTACAGCGCGGAAGAAATTGCGTCCCTGAAAGAAGCCGGCGCGGTATAAACAGACCATCCCTGAGCGGCGTGTGCGGTTCGGGGTAATACGGAGAGAAACATGAGATTAATCGTTCATGGGCAGCAGGTGTATGGCAAATCTGTACTCGAAGCCATCCTGGATAAAGGAGTGGACGAGGTGGTCGCGGTTTATAGCGCCCCCGACAAGGAGGGTCGACCGCTGGACCCGCTCAAGGAATTTGCCCTGCAGCAGGACTTGCCCGTTTATCAACCGGAATCCTATAAGAATCCCGAAGTCTGGGAGCAGCTGGCCAGCCTCGAAGCAGATTTATGCGTAATGGCTTATGTACTATTGTTCGTGCCTGAAGAGGCGCTCAACGTGCCGAAACACGGCTCAATCCAGTACCATCCGTCGCTGCTGCCCTGGCATAAAGGGCCGAGTTCGATCAACTGGCCGATTATCATGGGTAAGCAAAAAACGGGTCTGTCGATCTTCTGGCCGGACAATGGCCTGGATACCGGACCGATTCTGCTGCAAAAAGAAGTCGATATCGGTCCCGATGATACGCTCGGATCGATTTATTTTGACAAGTTGTATCCGCTAGGGGTTGACGCCATGCTGGAGTCGATCGAACTGGTGCGCGCCGGTACTGCGCCGCGGGAAGTACAGGATCCCGAAGCTGGCAGCTACGAGGGCTGGTGCCGCAAGGAAGATGTGCAGATCGACTGGAGCAAGGCTAGCGATGAAATTTACAACCTGATTCGGGGGGCCAATCCCCAACCCGGCGCCTGGACTACTTTTAATGGCAGCGAGGTCAGGGTTTTCGACAGCCGCAAGGATGATGGCAGTGGCGAACCCGGCAGCGTCGTTTCGGTTGATGACAGTGGCATCCTGGTCGCGACTGCAGACGGTGCCATTCGGATAATGAAGCTGCGTGCCGATGCAGGCAAACTGACGGCAGCAGAGTACGCCGCCGAAGCGGGGCTTGCAGCAGGGGCGAAGTTGGGTAGTTAAATTGGAAGCATCGGTCACACTTATTTTTTACAGCTGGAGTCGGCTTACTACCGCTGTCAAAATCCATATCGACGAAGCCGAATTTGTTCAGGGCTAGTTCTAACAAGAGGTTGAGGTAAATGATCAAGATTATCCTGGTACCTGTAGATGGCACAGAACGCAGCGCGGAAGTGCTCGACACGGCGCTGGTTATCGCCAAACGATTCGATTCGCATATCAAGGTCGTGCACGTGCGTGAGCACTCCAGCGAACCCTACATGTTTGGTGGTATACCCAAAAACTACCGCGAAGAATTCGCCAGGATGAGCAAAAAGGCCGTCGATTCGACGGTCGATACGGTACGCGCCCAGTTTAACGACTTCTGCAAACAGGGCGGCGTCAAGATTACACGCAAGCCATCGGGTTCGAAGGAGGTTACCGCCTCGCTGCATGTGCTCGAAGGCGATGCCGAGAGTGTGCTGGGCCAGGAATCCCGACTGGTGGATGTCATCGCGATGTCACGGCCGAGCAAGCATCGCATCGGCGGCCCCGGTGTGGGTGAATTACATGAGTCGTTGATGCTGCATTCGGGACGCCCAGTGCTGATTGTGCCACCGGAGTGGAAGGCACATCGTGCCGATCATGCCGCGATTGGCTGGAACGACAGTGTCGAGGCGAGCCGTGCGATTTGCATGACCTTGCCCTGGTTGACACAGATGAAAAAAGTGACGGTACTGGTATCGAAAAAGCGTGAGCCCGGGGTTGGCGATGTCATCGATTACCTCAAGCGGCATGGCTGTAAAGTCGATTACCAGGTGCTCAGTGGCCGCGGTGGCAATGTCGGCAAAAAAATGCTGTTGGCCTGCGCCGATATCGGCGCCGAATTCCTGGTAGTTGGCGGTTTTACCCATACCCGCACCCGGCAGCGCCTGTTTGGTGGCGTCACCAGCCACCTTTTGAGTGATACCAATATAATTACCGTGATGGCGCATTGATGTCCTGTTGTGGCGCAATCACATGTTTTAGCTAGCTCCTCCTTGGGTTAAACTTTGCCCCGCTCGTTAAGAGCGGGGATACTTCTTAAGCACACCCTAACTCGAGAAAATTTATATGTCGCAACCTGAGCTCAATTCCGACGCGGTCGACAATCGCAAGCAACGCCGCCGGGGCAAGACCAAGGGCAGGGTGGTTGACCTTAACGCGCTGCTCGAAATCCAAAGCCTGCTCGGCGAAGAATCGCGCTCTCAAGACCTGTTGATCGAGCATCTGCACAAGATCCAGGACAAGCATGGGCACTTGTCGGCCGTGCACCTGACCGCCTTGGCCCACGAAATGCGCCTTGCAACGACCGAGGTTTACGAGGTTGCTAGTTTTTACCACCATTTTGACGTAATCCGGGAAGGTGATGTTGCACCACCAGCACTCACTGTTCGTGTCTGCGATTCGGTCAGTTGTGAAATGGCCGGTAGCGAAGAACTTATCTGCGCACTTGAAGCCTCGCTGGGTGAAGGCGTACGTGTGCAGCGCGTTCCCTGTGTCGGGCGCTGTGATAAGGCCCCGGTTGCGGTGGTTGGCCAGTACACGGTCGATGTCGCGACAGCCGAAGCAGTCAAATCGGTGGTCGAGGCGGGCAACACTGTTCAGCCGATGCCGGATGACAGCATCGATTTCGATGCATACCGGGCAGGTGGTGGTTACCAGTTGTATGACAGCTTACTCGCCGGTGACATCAGCGGAGATAGCATTATCGAGGCACTCGAAGGAACACAGTTGCGCGGCCTCGGCGGTGCCGGCTTTCCGGTAGGGCGCAAGTGGCGTATCCTGCGCGATCAACCTGCGCCACGCCTGTGTGCGATCAATATCGATGAAGGCGAGCCCGGTACTTTTAAGGACCGCTTCTACATGCTTTCTGATCCGCATCGCTTTCTCGAAGGCATGCTGATTGCGGCCGCTGTGATCGGAATTGACAAGTGCTATATCTACATTCGCGATGAGTATCCATCGGTAATCCAGAACCTCAAGCAGGCAGTCGCCGACCTGGTTAACAAATCAGGTTACGAGTTACCACACATAGAAATTCGCCGCGGCGCCGGCGCATACATCTGCGGTGAAGAGTCCGCGATGATCGAGTCGATCGAAGGCAAACGCGGGATGCCGCGACTGCGCCCGCCTTACGTCGCCGAGGTCGGCCTGTTCGGTCGACCCACGCTCGAGCACAACTGTGAATCGCTGTTGTGGATACGTGACGTAATCGAAAAGGGTTCTGAATGGTTTGATACACAAGGCCGCAACGGCCGCAAGGGCGTGCGCAGTTTCTCGGTGTCGGGTCGCGTCAACAAGCCTGGCGTGCATCTCGCGCCCGCAGGTATCACGATCAAGGAATTGATCGACGAATACTGCGGCGGCATGCTCGATGGTCACCAGTTATACGGTTATTTCCCGGGCGGTGCCTCGGGCGGCATATTGCCGGCTAGCTTGAATGATATCCCACTTGATTTTGACACGCTGCAGGAATACGGCTGTTTTATCGGTTCCGCGGCGGTCGTGGTGCTATCGGACCAGGATAGCGCCAAACAGGCGGCGTTGAACTCGCTCAAGTTCTTTGCACACGAGTCCTGCGGTCAGTGCACACCGTGCCGGGTTGGTTGCGAAAAAGCGGTCAGCATCATGGAGACCGGCGACTGGGATGTCGAGCAATTGAACGATTTGTCGACGGTCATGATCGACGCCTCGATCTGCGGCCTCGGGCAGGCAGCACCTAACCCGATTCTGTCCGTGATCAAATATTTCCCGCATGAACTTGGCATCGAGGAGGATCAATAATGGCAGCAAATCCCGATTCAATCTTCGAAACCATCGAATTCACGCTCAACGGTAATTCGGTTGAAGCCTTGCCGGGTGAAACCATCCTGCAGGCGGCGCAACGTACCGGCACCGAGATCCCTCATCTTTGTTACACCGATGGACTGCGTGCTGATGGTAACTGCCGTGCCTGCATGGTCGAGATCGACGGCGAACGTGTACTCGCGCCGAGTTGTTGTCGAAACCCGACCCCGGGCATGGTCGTTAACTCGGACAATGAACGTTCGCAGAAGTCGCAAAAGCTGGTACTCGAGTTGTTGCTGTCAGATATGCCTGAGCAGTCCTACACGCTTGACAATGAATTAACCTACTGGGCCGATAAACTCGAGGTCGACAAGCCAAGATTCAAACCCCGGCATCAGCCAAAGGCTGACCTGTCGCATCCGGCGATCGCGGTTAACCTCGATGCCTGTATCCAGTGCACGCGCTGCCTGCGCGCCTGCCGCGAGGAGCAGGTCAACGACGTTATCGGTCTCGCGCACCGCGGCCATTACGCTGAAATCGTGTTCGACATCGGCGACTCGATGGGTGAGTCATCCTGTGTTGCCTGCGGTGAATGTGTCGCCGCCTGCCCGACCGGCGCCCTCAGTAACGCGACTGGCGCGCATCTGCTCGAAGCCGACCGCAAGGTTGATTCGGTATGCCCCTATTGTGGGGTAGGCTGTTTGCTAACTTACCATGTCAAAGACGATAAAATCCTGCGCGTCGAAGGGCGCGATGGCCCGGCTAACTTCAGTCGTCTGTGTGTCAAGGGGCGCTACGGTTTTGACTATGTCAATCACCCCCAGCGTTTACTCAAGCCACTGATACGCAAACCAGGCGTACCCAAAGGGCTAAACGAGCATTTTGATCCGAGCGATCCATCGAAAATGTTTCGCGAGGCAAGCTGGGAAGAAGCGATGGATCTCGCCAGCGGTGGTTTGAAGAAAATCAAGGATGAGCTCGGCGGCGCCGGACTCGCCGGTTTCGGTTCGGCCAAGGGTTCGAACGAAGAAGCCTACTTGTTCCAGAAGCTGGTGCGTGTCGGATTCGGTACCAACAACGTCGATCACTGTACGCGGCTGTGTCACGCGTCGAGCGTCGCTGCCCTGCTCGAGGGCATCGGTTCCGGTGCGGTTTCGAACCAGGTCGAAGACGTCAAGCACGCAGAGGTTTTCCTGGTAATTGGCTCCAACCCGACCACCAATCACCCGGTGGCGGCGACTTTCATGAAAAACGCGATCCGGGACGGCAAGAAACTGATCCTGCTGGATCCGCGCAAGACCGATATGGCACGGCATGCCACTCACTTCCTGCAGTTCAATGCATCGACCGACGTTTCGCTACTGAATTCGATCCTGCACGTGATTATCGATGAAGGCTTAACCGACGATAATTTTATTGCCGAGCGCACTACCGATTTTGCAGAATTGAAGGCGAATGTCGCCGACTTCAGTCCCGAGAAAATGGC
>Ga0265303_10000404_pt1 | contig 24025 bp, 22 predicted proteins | sample Helome_2_FD_192494 | JGI IMG/M metagenome (GOLD analysis project Ga0265303, IMG submission 192494) | Marine sediment microbial communities from subtidal zone of North Sea - Hel_20160317 (Illumina Assembly) | ecosystem: Environmental > Aquatic > Marine > Subtidal zone > Sediment ... | reverse complement strand
GACGAGCCGAGGGTGCCCATGGACTACCTGCGGTATCTCTTCGGGCCTGAAGTTGACCAGGCGCTGATTACCATCATGGAAGAAATGGACCGCAAGAAGGCGGGCAAGGAATCCGAGTTGATGGACTTGCTGATCGCGCGCGACTGGAAGTCGCTGTTCAACATTCCGGACGTCAGAGTTGCCTCAACCGCTGGCGTCAGTCTGCCGCCAGGCGTCTGACGGTCCTCACCAGGGATTCTGCGACGCCGCGCAGCCGCCCGCGGTCTGCGTCGTTAGCCAGTTCGCCTTGCGCATCAAAGGCATCGTGTGCCTGCCCACTTAATCCTGCTGCGTGAATTCCAGCAGCTCAACCACGTTGCCGTCCGGATCCCTGCCGTAGGTCACAAAGCCGGTGTCCTGGGCCTGGGGCGGGCAGTGGAACCGCATGCCGGCCTGCTGCAGTCGGTCATATTCCCTGTGAATGTCCTGCACCTGCAGGCACACGTGTGTAATCCCGTACTCGTTCACCGGTCGATCGATTGTTTGCGGAGCGGCAGCCGGTGACGAAAATTCGAAAACTTCGAGAAAGCTGTCGCCGAGCTTCAGCATGGCGGCGCGTGCGGCGGAGTTTTTCAGTCCGGTTACGGCGTCGGCCTCGTCACTGCCGGTGTCCCATTCAAAGGTCCACGCGACCTCGCAGCCCAGCGCTCCGCAGTAGAACTCGACAAAGCGGTCCAGGTCCGGCGTGGAGATCGCCGCATGATGAAAGCCGACTAGCATGGGCCCAACCCCCTGGGCTGTTCAGCGCAAAGCGGGAATTATTACACGGTGCATTGCGAGTGATGCCGTCCGCCAGGACGACGGTTAAGAATTTCCGACACAGGCTGCTAGAATGTCCCCAGCCAGCCTGTCGCCCGGAGGCGCTTCGCCCAGCCGACAGGGAAAGATAATAAGGTGGCGGCCAGCACAGCGTGCGTCGCCCAATGGTGGGGAAAACCATGGATCTGTTGAAAGTCCTGATGGATAGCGCAGGCGGGAGCGGTGCGAGCCAGCTGGGGAGCCAGTTTGGGCTCGATTCGTCGGCAACGTCGAAGGTGCTGGGGCAGTTGCTGCCGGCGCTGGGCCAGGGATTGCAGAACAACTCGCGATCTGCGGGTGGGCTGGACAGCCTGATGAAAGGTCTGCAGAACGGTAATCACCAGCGATACCTTGGTGACCCGCGTGCGCTGCAGGATCCTGCCACGGTGGCCGACGGCAACGGGATTCTGGGGCATATTCTCGGCAGCAAGGACGCGAGCCGGAACGTGGCCGCGCATGCCGCGCAGGAAAGTGGCGTCGACGCGTCGGTGATCAAGAAAATGTTACCGATGGTGGCTGCAATGGCCATGGGGGCGCTGAGCAAGCAAACTGATGGCGGCCGGCGTCTCCAGGACGATGGCGGTGGTCTGCTGGGCTCACTGCTGGACAGTAACCAGGACGGCCAAGTCCTCGACGACGTGATCAACCTCGCCCGCAAGCTTTTCTAAAAGCGCCCGGACGAAGTACTAACCTGATAGGAGGCAACCATGAGTATTCTGGATTTCGCGCGTGATCTCGGCCGCCAGGTATTTGATCGTGACGATGTCGCTGCCGACAAGATCAAGCAGCAGCTCGAGATTTCGCTGTCTGGTATCAAGAATCTGGACGTACAGTATGACGATGGTGTCGTAACCCTATGCGGTGACTGTGTGGTCAAGGGCGACCGGGCCCAGGCGATCACGATTGCCGGCAACATTAAAGGTGTGGAACGGGTGGTGGCCGAGCAGCTGAATCCGGCGCCCACTGCCCCGGAAGAGCCCGAGGAAAAAGACGAGTTCTACGAGATTCAGAGCGGCGATACGCTGGGCGCGATTGCCAAGCGCTATTACGGCAAGGCATCGGCCTACATGCAGATTTTTGAAGCGAATCGCGGCGTGATAGAGGACCCGAACAAGATCTATCCGGGGCAAAAGATTCGGATCCCGCTGGACTGAGTTGCGGCCGCGCGGGCCGCGGGCACGTCGCCGTTGAACAGGGCAGTGGCTAAGGCTGGCGGCGACCAGCCCGTCGTGCAATCGCCGCCGCTGACCCTCTACGTGCACTTGCCCTGGTGCATTCGCAAGTGTCCGTACTGCGATTTCAATTCGCACGAGCTGCGCGTCCCGATACCGGAACAGCCCTACGCCGACGCGTTGCTTGCCGATCTCGAGCAGGCGTTGCCGCCACTGGGCGGCAGACCATTCGCCACAGTCTTCCTGGGTGGCGGGACACCCAGCCTGTTCTCACCCGCCAGCATTGACAGGCTGCTGGGGTACTTGCGGCGGGGCGGGCATCTGCAGGCTGATGCCGAGATCACGCTGGAGGCGAATCCGGGCACAGCAGATGAAGACCACTTTCGTGGTTATCGAGATGCCGGCGTCAATCGCTTGTCGCTGGGCGTCCAGAGCTTTGACGACACTTGTTTGCAGGCCCTCGGCCGTATTCACGATGCTGGCGATGCATTTCGGGCTGCGCAGTTAACGGCCGACATTTTCGATAACTTCAATCTCGACCTGATGTATGGGCTGCCCGGCCAGACGCCGGAGGGTGCGGCGCGCGACGTGACTGCGGCGCTGACCTTCGGCCCGGCTCATTTGTCTTGCTACCAGCTCACCCTGGAGCCAAACACTGTGTTTGCCAAGTACCCGCCCGCACTACCCGACGAGGGCGCGCAGGCGGCCATCGAACAGCAGGTGGAAGACACGCTGGAGGCAGCCGGTTACTCGCACTACGAAGTGTCCGCCCACGCGGTGCCCGGCCGCGAGTGTCGGCACAATCGCCACTACTGGGAATTTGCCGACTACCTGGGTATTGGCGCCGGCGCTCACTCCAAGCTGACGGTGGATGGAGGCGTGTATCGCGAAGCGCGCGTTCGCGTTCCCGAGAGCTACATGCATCGTGTTGGTGACGGTCGACAGGTGGCGCAATGCCGGACCCTCGACGCAACTGATCTGATGGCCGAATTTATGATGAACGCCCTGCGGCTCAGGAACGGGTTCCCGCTGGCGCTGTTGCCGGAGCGTACGGGTTTAAACGCGGCAAGCTGGCGACAGCGCGTTGACCAAGCCGCAGCACGGGGCCTGTTGCGGCTGACCAGCTCGCACGTTGCGCCGACCCGGTTGGGCCGGCGTTATCTCAATCAGCTGGCAGCCCGGTTTTTGCCAGAGTAATCACGGAGTCACCCTGGGGCACCGTGCGTTGCCGCCCAGCTAGAGCCCGCTGTAGTGGCTGGCAATATCGTTTGACACTCGATAGCGGGGGGCTGGAATCAAACGCCGCCAGATCGCATCGGGCTCGTCGCTGAAAATCAGTTCTGCGCTGGCCGCGGCCACATGCCAGCTGCCCCGGGCCAGCTCGGCATCGAGCTGGCCGGGAGCCCAGCCGGCATAGCCCACATACATGCGCAGCCGCGAGGGGTTGATTGCCCCTGACGCCAGCAGTTCATTGTTGAGCGGGGCGAAATACACGCCGGGACAAATCATGGCGGCTGTTGCCGGCCGTTGTTCCGAGCGCACCAGGGCCAGGACGCGCCGCTGCTCTACCGGCCCGCCCAGGTACAGCGGCCCGCGGTAGTCAGCCAGGCCGGGCAACCGGGGTAAAGCACTCGACGGCGTCAGGGAGGAGGGCCGGTTGACAATGAGCCCCATCGCGCCGGTTTCGTCGTAATGGATCAGCAGAACTACGGTCTCGGCGAAAGCCGGACCCTGCAGCTGGCGTGACGCCACGAGCAGCTTGCCCGCGCCGGGGATTTCTGCGGCGCTGAGATCAACGGCCAGGAGACCGCCGACCAGCGCCAGAAATAAAAAGCGGCGGCCCATGGGGTGAGACTACACGCAACTTCGCGGCACTGTTAAGTGCCGGCGTGCCCGCAACGCTGCAGGCCCGGGCTAGCCCGCAGCTGACCGTGTGGGGGTCTGCACATGAGAAATGCCCGTACCGGGGTGTTGCATGCAACAGGATACGGATAGTCATGGAGCCAGGCACATGAGCGGCAGCGATCAGGCAGTGGAACTCCCGGCGGGCAGTTCGCCGTTCGGGCCCAAGCGCCTGAACCTTTGGATTGCGCCGGGAGTGTCCCGGCTGAACATGTACACGCTGCTCTTCGGTTCGTTTTTCGGCATCGCGATGATGGGGTTCATCAATGCGAGCCAGCCTTACCTGTTCACCGAAGTGCTAAATATTCCGCCTGCTGGTGCTGGCGCTGCTGGTCCTGGCGCTCACGAGGGATACCGTCGCACGACCGGCGCGCGCCTGACCTGAGCGCATTGTGCTGCGCGCCGCCTCGCTGGCTGGTCGTTGCAGGAAAATCTGACGCGCAACCCGCTTTGGCGATTGCTGCAGAAAATTCCGCCACTTGCAGAGCGTTCCTCAACCCTGATGAAGCTCAATTAAACGCGGGATCCCCATTGTCATGATTTGGTCAACAAAAATTGGTAGCTTTGTTTTCTCGGGGCCCAACAAGAAGAAGCAATGTACCGGCGAGCTTTGTCCTCCAGGATCCTGATGGATGTGTCTGAGATGCGCATTGACTATGTGCGCTGGGCGGGCTCCGACGACGAACGACAGATTGTAAACCGGCTGTTCGAGACGCCCGCCAGCTATCGTTACTGGGAGAGCTACCACTCGGGACTGATGCGCACCGTGGGTGACGACGACTCACGCGGCAACCAGTTGCGGAAGATGCGCCGGACTCGCTTCCAGCTTATACACCGTCAGGCCCTGTTCGAGTTTCTGAAGACATCGTCGGTGACTGGCAAGCAGCGTGAAGCGCTGGTTGGCGTCCTGCACGGTACCCAGGACTATGCGAAGGCCGTTGTGGCTGAGCATAGCTGTTACCTGCTGTCCAACTCGAGCCTCTACTGTGCTGACCACCTGTCTTTCTCCGTCATGCGCGACACGCGTTTCAGCGGCAGACTGGAGCACTACCGGCGCTGTTACCTGGAGTACTTCGGTCACTACTGCAACTGGATACTCGCCGAGTCCCGGGGTCAGGATTTCCCATTGAACTGCCTGGTTCCACTCCTGAAGCAGGAGCTGCAGACCCTGCAACGGGAGCTTCTGACCTTGCCTGCACCGATCCGCCCGACACCGAACTGAAGCGGGACCGGTCCGGCGCCAGGGGTTATCTCGTGGGCGGTCGCTCGTTCAGCAACCCGAAGAGCTGCCAGTCATTGTTTCACCAAATAGTCTGGGCGTCGGCACTCACGAACGCGGAGCCGCCCCTGGCAGCGAGTCGGCAATTTCGCGGCGATGGTCGGAGAGTTTCTCGGCCTCGATGAACACCCGACGAATGCTCGGGTCGATGGCCTTGATCTTGCGAGTCATTCCGGCGACGCAGCTTTCTACGTCGTCGGAGTTCATGTTTGACTCAAAATCGACACTAATGGTTACCAGGATAAAGCTCGGCCCCATGTGCAGGGTCGCGACTTCGTTCACTGTCACAATTCCGGTGGAATTTTCGAGCGCAGCGTCAACGGCCTCTCTGATCCATTCAGCAGCGCTTTCACCGATCAACAGGCTCTGCGTTTCGTAAGCAAGCCAGACGGCAGTGGCGGCGAGGATCAGCCCGATCAGCATTGATGCAGCTCCGTCGTAGACGAGGTTGCCGGTCTGGTCCGCCAGGTAAATGCCGGCCAGGGCCACCAGCAGCCCCAGCATGGCGGCGCCATCTTCGAACAGTACGACGAACAGGCTTGGATCTTTACCCCTGCTCACGGCTTCGAGCACGCTGAGTTCGCCGCGCGCCGCGTTGAATTCGCGAAGGGCGATCGTGAAGGCGGCGGCCTCGAAAACGATAGCCAGCGCCAGCACGATATAGTTGACCACGACATTTTCCAGCGCCACCGGGTTCTTGATGTGGGAGTAGCCCTGGTAGAGGGAGATGCCGGCGCCGAGGGCGAAGATCAGGATCGCGACGGCAAAAGACCAAAAATAGACTTCTTTCCCATGGCCGAAGGGAAAGCCCCGGCTCGGTGGGCGCTGCGCGCGATTCAGGCCCATCAGCAGCAGCCCCTGGTTGCCGGTATCCACCAGGGAGTGAATGCCTTCCGACAGCATGGCCGAGCTGCCGGTGAAAGCGGCTGCGCCAAACTTCGTGATCGCAATCAGGCTGTTACCAATCAGTGCGGCAAAAATCGCCTTTCTAGATGATCCCGCCATCGCGTGGTTCCATGACCGCCCCTGGGTTCGGGCTGGCGAGCAGTGTCGGCAAAGCCCGGCGACGATGCAATGGCCACCAGCGATCGGGATCATGGTGCTATCGTGCGGATGGAGTTCGTGCGCCAGCTGCGTGCGATATCTCAGGGTCACCACCGGGCGGATTGGCCGCTGAGCAAGCCGTCGGAGCGCAAATGAACCAGCTAAGCTCCCATGCTTGAGTACCGCCCACCGGCGCCGCGGCCCGATGTGCCGTGGTAAATACGGATGGCATGCAGCCCGCTGGAAACAAATACTCTTTATGCGGGTATGTTGGCCGGTGGTTGTGCGCACCGGTAACTGACGGATAGCAACAAGTGGTCGAAGTTTATCTCGGCATAAAATGGCTGCATATCATTTGCGCCGCCATTGGCTTCGGCTCCAATGTCACGCACCTGTTTTGGATTCTGGCGGCGAACCATGACCCGGTGAACCGCGCCAACATTCTGCGACTGGTCAAGAAGATCGACGATCTGATGGCCGTGCCGGCCTATATTGTCGCGGTGACCTGCGGCTCCATCATGTGGTTCTGGCAGTGGCCCGGAAATTCTTCCTGGCTGATCGCCAGCGTGATACTCACAGCCGTTCTCGCCACGACGGGGATCATCTACGGTCCGTTCATGAAGAAGTGGATTCGCATGGCCAGCGACGGGCCGGCAGATGACGGGTCATTGTCCGTTCTGGCGCGGCGTCTGACGTGGCTCTGGGGCGGCATCACGATCAGCGCCTTCATCATCCTGTTTCTGATGGTCCGCAAGCCGATGCTTTGGTAGCCGGAGCCCCTTCCCGAATACGCCGTGCCGGGTTTGCTAGCCGATATGCTCGGCAAAGAACTGATTCAGCAGCCGGTCCTGCGGGTCCATCTGCTGCCTGAGGTTCCGGAACTTGGCCAGCCGGTCGCCATAGGCCTTCGTCGCCTGTTCGGGTGTAAAGCCACGGGTTTGATTGAACAGGGGAATGCCGCCGAAATGTCCGGCGATGGCGGCGAAATCGATCAGGAAGTCATCCCAGCCAGTGGTTACGGTGGTCCGGAGACTCAGCGCGAAGGTCGGCCCATCGAAACTGGGTGACAGCAGCGCATTCTGGTCCTTCGGCAACCGGTGGACGATGGCCGGCAGGTTGCAGCGAAAGCCCACGGTCTTGTAATGCCGCTGGCAGTATTCTCGGTAGGAGTACAAGGCGGCGCCAAACTCCCGGGCCGGAAAGGCCCATGTGCTCTGCTGGATTCTTGCCTTGGGGCCAATACGCCGGAACTTGCCGGTTTGCTCCATGGCGTTGCTGCCGGCATCAACCAGTCGGGTATTGACCAGCGCCTGGGTGGCTGCACCAAAACCATCGATCAGCGGGTCGCGCAGGCGCCGGCCGGGAATGCGCCGCAAGTGGTGCACGAGGTCGGGTAGCATTTTGTTGGTCAACCAGTCGCCCAGCTTCCAGATCGATGTGCGTGGTTGGCGGGCGGCCATGCTCGCGTCGCGCAGCTCGATAAATGCCCGATTGCGAAATGGCAGCAGGTAGATCTTGACCCCTGCCTTCGCCGTGGCGAGCTGCGGTACCAGCTTGGCGAGCTCGGCAAAGCCCATTTTGCCGTGGCGCACGGTATAGAGAGACTGCCTCCTTATTCGCAGGGTCACGCTATGCACAACACCCATCAGGCCCCAGCTTTGCCGCAGCAGCTGCAGCATTTCCGGCTTGCTGTCGTCAAAGTCCAGCACCCGGCCGCGGGCCGTGACCAGGCGCACGGCGCATACTGACGCGGCCAGGTTGGCTTCATCGACGGCAGTGCTGCTGAACAGCGAGGTGCCGCTGACGATACCGCCGATGGAACGGTCCAGCTGGTCGTCCGTTGCGAGTAGCTCGAGCCCGCGGTCGGCAAGCATTCGCACCAGGTCGCGCAGGCGCATGCCGGCTTCCACCGTGACGGTTCTGCGACCCAGCGCCAGCACGTGTTTCATGGCGCTCATGTCGAGTTCTGTACCCCCGTGCACCTTGGCGCACCGGGTGGCAGAGCTGTTGGCGCCCTGGGGCCGGACCGGGGACGGAAAGCGCTTACGGTCCGCCAGGACCTCGACGATTTGGTCGATAGTGCGGGGCCGGGCGCGCAGCGGCGCGGCCGGCATTTCCAGTTTTCTGAATCGGCCTGTCAGGCGGGCAATGTCGGGCATCCGTGCACCTCGCGTCGATTGATATGCAATCACCGCTCTAGTGCGCAGAAATACCGGTTGAAAGGGGCAGATTCCGCCCCTGGAGATTGCCGGCAGTCCCGCCGCCCTAGGATCAGATCCCTTAGACCGGTGACTTTGTGTCCCCGGCTTTCACCGGGTTTACCCTTATCAGCTGGTCCCGAATATGGCGCAATTGCGCGCGCCAGACAAGGGAGGGCATCTCGTAATGAGAATGGGTTATGTAAAAAATATTGACAATAGGGGCCTGCAGCGCTTCAGGCCTCGCCAGCAAAGGTTTTCCGCCGGTTGGGATTGCAATTTTTCGCCATATTGGTAACCTGTTCAGGCGCCGTTCTTAAAGATGCGCCCCGATGACAAATAAGGGATCACGCCACCCGGTGGTGTGAATAAGAGAAACGAAAGGGAAGGAGCGACTTAGACATGCGTGCATTCGCAAAAACAACCATACTGGCCATCGCGCTGCTGCTCACGATGCCGTTTGCGGCTCAAGCCACGAGCATCCAGGTAGAAGGCGGCCAGACCAGCGTGCTATTCGGCAACGGCGCTTTGGCAAGCCTGGGTCTGGAGATCACGTCTGTCACGCCTAACGTGAAGGGCGCCCTCGGGCCAAACTCCGTTTCATTTGGTATCAATCCGCGTGACGCCATTGGCGACGCGCTGGATACCAGCTTCCGTTATGACTCACCTAACTTCGCGCCCGTCAGCGGTGCCATCGAGCACAGTGGTCGCGTGCAGTTCAACGGCAATATCGAAGTCGGCGACTTCACGATACGGGCTGCGGAAGGCCGGCCTGACGGCACCTCCGGCTTCGTCGTGGAGAGCACCTACGGTTTGATGGGCATCCTGTTCGACATCGCTAACCCGATCATCGAAGCGTTTGATAATTCGCTGGTCATCGCTGGTGACATCCTGGTATCCCCGGAACTGGCGGGCATCCTCGAAATTGACGCTGCTGGCGTCGACGCCGGCATGGCGCTGGTGGTTGCGCATTCGGCCATCGTGCCGATCCCGGCCGCGGCCTGGATGTTCGGCTCGGCCCTCGGCCTGCTGGCCTGGGTGCGTCGCCGCAACTAAGCCTGGTCGATAGGTTTTCGGGGCAGCACGCACGCAGCCCCCGGAACGCAGAAGGCCCCGTCTGGAGGCGGGGCCTTTTTCTTTTATCGGGCGTCGGGTGCGCTCTGCGCACCGAAAACATAATGCCACCGATGCCCTGGTGCGCACAGCGCACCCTACCGGACCGAAACCTAGATGTCCGCGGCCTGGAAGGTGTCGCAGGCTGCCGGGTCGCCCGCTTCCAGCCCCGGTGCGCAGAGCGCACCCTACCGGACTGAAAACAAACCGTGGCCGACTCTTGTGTCGAGCCGTAGGGTGCGCTGTGCGCACCGAAAACATATTGCCACCGATGCCCTGGTGCGCACAGCGCACCCTACCGGACCGAGAACTAGATGTCCGCGGCCTGGAAGGTGTCGCAGGCTGCCGGGTCGCCGGTCTCGAAGCCGCGGCGGAACCAGCGCACCCGCTGCTCGGAGCTCCCGTGTGTAAAGGAGTCGGGCACGACTCGACCGCCGGTGCGGCGTTGCAGCCGGTCGTCGCCGATAGCGCTCGCCGCGTTGAGCCCCTCCTCGATGTCACCCTGCTCCAGGATCTTGCGGGCCCGGTCTGCCTGGTTGGCCCAGACACCGGCAAAACAGTCGGCCTGCAGTTCCAGCCGCACCGACAGCGCGTTGGCGTCGGCCTTGCCCAGGCCGCGCTGGCGGCGTCGCACGTCCGCTGATACCCCGAGCAGGTTTTGCACGTGGTGGCCTACCTCGTGGGCAATTACATAGGCTTCGGCAAAGTCACCGGGTGCGCCAAAGCGTTGTTTCAGATCGCGGAAGAAACCCAGGTCCAGGTAGACCTGCTTGTCGGCCGGGCAATAGAAAGGTCCCACTGCGGCATTCGCGAAGCCGCACGCCGACTTCACCGCGTCGCTGAACAGGACCAGCCGCGGTTCCTGGTAGCGCTGGCCTGACGCAGCGAACAGCTGTTGCCAGGTGTCCTCGGTATCGGCCAGGACCACCGATACGAACTGCGCCTGTTCGTCATTGGCGGCCGGGCTGTGCCGACCGGGTGCCGGGGCCTGGCTAGTGGAGACCATGTCCAGGCCCTGCATCACCACGTTCGGGTCGATGCCGAAGTACAGCGCGGCAAGAATCAGCACGATGGTGCCGATCCCGCCCCCGGCAATGCCTCGGCGCACCCGGCGGCCGCGGCGGTCTTCGACATTGCTGCTGCGTCTTCCGGTCTTCCAGCGCATCCCGACTCCGGCAGTCGTACCTGAAAAGGGGAGGCTACCTTCGCACAGTTGCCCGGCGCTGAGAAGCAGTGCGGGGCAGCGGTCCGGCCGATTCAGTCGAGCACGTGGGACACCAGCCCGTCTGCCAGTTTGGGCTCGAACCAGGTGGATTTCGGTGGCATGACCTCGTTCGCATCGGCCACGGCCATCAGGGCTGCCATCCGGGTCGGGAACAGCGCAAAGCCGGCCGCCATTTCCCCACTGTCCACGCGCCGTTGCAGTTCTTCGAGGCCACGGATGCCGCCGACGAAATCGATGCGCTCGTCGGTGCGCGGGTCGCCGATACCCAGGATCGGGGCAAGCAGGTAGTCCTGCAGCAGGCTTACGTCGAGGCTGGCCACAGGGTCGTCGGCCGGAATGCGCGCCGGGTCGATGGTCAGGCGATACCACTGGCCGTCGAGGTACATGCCGAATTGCCCGGGTTGCGCTGGTTTGGCCGGCGCTGATTCCGCGCTGACAACGAAGGCGGCTGCTATTTCTTCCAGCACGGCATTAGTGGTCTTGCTGTTCAGGTCGCGGACCACGCGGTTGTAGTCGAGAATCTGCATCTCATCGTCCGGGAAGGCCACGCACAGGAAGTGGCTGCAAATTGTCTGGTCGCCGCCCCGCGTCGCCGCGACGCGTGACGCGGCCGCCGAACGGTGATGCCCGTCGGCAATGTACAGGGCCGGCATTGAATCAAAGCTGGCGGTAAGCTGCTCGATATCGGCCGCATCGCTTACCCGCCAGAGTTGGTGGCGGATCCCATCGTCGGCCGTCACGTCATACAGTGGTGAGTTCGCGGCGGTGCGCGCCAGGATCGCGTGCACGGGCGCCGACGCGCGATAGGCGAGCAGCACGGGCCCGGTCTGCGCGTTCAGCGCGGTGATTTGCCGTACCCGGTCGTCTTCTTTCGTCGGCCGGGTGAATTCGTGCTTGCGAATGCGGTTGCTGTCGTAGTCGGCAACGCTGGCCGCACAAACCAGCCCGGTCTGTACGTGCTTGCCCATGATCAGTCTGTACACGTAGTAGCAGGGCTCGACTTCGCGCAGCAGGACGCCCTGGTCAATCAACGCCCGGAGATTTTCGGCGCCTTTCTCATACACCGCGTCCGCATACGGGTCCGTGCCTTCGGGCAGGTCGATCTCCGGCTTGGAGATGTGCAGGAAGCTGAACGGGCGTCCGGCAGCCCGCTGCCGGGCCTCGGTGGTATTCAGCACGTCATAGGGTGGAGCGGCCACGTCGGCGGCGTGCTGCGGCGCGGGACGCAAGCCGCGAAAGGGTGTGATCAGTGGCGTCATTGCTCAGTTCCGGGCTGTGCAGTCAGGGATAAATGCCGGCGGCCATGCGGGCGGGGCGCAAGTGTGGCGAAGGGGCGGGGCGCAAGTGTGGCGAAGGGGCGGCGCGGAGTCCAGCCGCCGTGGTAGCGGCCCGGCCGCGTGGCTATGATGGAGGCTCCCGGCCGGAGGTCTGAGAGCATGAGCGGCGTGCAGCGTGTACTGGCTGACATGGATATCCGGGGCTCGCTGGCGGTGTGGGTCCTCGGGGCACACTTCTATGCGCTGCTGATGCCGCTGGCACTGATCTGGGCCGCCTGGGAGTACACCGACTACCTGGCCGAGGTCTGTGATTACCCGGCTTTGCTGTATTTCGGCGCGGCGTGGTTTTCTACCGGCAGCGCCTTCGAAGTGGCGCAGAACACGATGGATCGCTGGTACCTGACGCCTGACGTACCCAGTGCGAACGGCGTAGGCATGTGCGACTTCCTGAGCTACTGGTTCGTTGGTTTTGGCCAGGGCCTGATTGCCATCGCGATCGCCGGCGACAGCACATGGGTCTGGCTGGCGGCCGTGGCCCTGATCGCTGCCTTTCCGTTCACTTATTTCCGGCAAGTGGCGGTGCACGCGCCGATTGGCCTGATGGGCATCATGGTCGCGGTGCTCGCTTGGCTGACTTTTGGCGACCCGGTCGTGTTCCTGATGTTTGCATTGACCGGACTCACGCTGTTTTTCTTCGCCGCGCTGCTGAACACCGGTGCGCAACTGCTACACGGTCTCACGACAATTGCCGCGTCGTCTGGGGCGTTGCTGGTGCCGTGGGCGATTGTGAACGGGGCAACGGGTCAGCAGCTGAGCTGGCTGACGGTCGTATTGATCCTGGCAGGCACCGCCGCGTTGGCGCTGCTTTTGCGTGGGCCGCTGAACCGGTTGCCCCCTAGCCCGCGGGCGCAAACGGCCGGTTAATTACTGCCTTCGGCGGCCCGCCGGAAGGGCGCATTGTCGACGGCGCGAAAATTGTGCGGACTAAACCACTCGGTCCAGCACTTCCAGTGCTACGCGTTCACCGGATTCCATCGCTCCTTCCATGCCGCGGTTGGACACGGCCGTGTGCTCGCCGCAAAAGTGGATGCGGCCGTTGGGTGTGGCAACTGCCGCCGCGAAATCGCTGACCTGCCCGGGCTTCCAGACCGCCCAGTCGCCGCTGGAGAACGGGTCGCGGTACCAGGACTTGTATTCGATCATCTCCAGCTGACCCTTGGCCGCCGGCCGGATGCGCTCGATATCTGCCATCACCGCGGCCCTGGCATCGGCCTCGGGCATCTGATCCAGCAACGCAGCGTTGTTACCCCTGATCCAGGCCGTCAGGCTGGTGACCTGTTCTGGCTCCGAGCCCTTGTGCTCGCCCACCAGGCCGGTGACCAGCCCGTCGCTGAACATATTCGGGGACAGCCCGTCTGCTTCCCAGAACGGCGATTTGGCGACCATGTGTGCCTGGTTGACGATCTGCGAGTCCAGGGTCTGGACCGCGCGTGCCTGCGCCCCGGTCAGCGCGGGGTCCATGCGCACGCGCCGCAATACGGGGCAGGGTACGGAGCAGATCACATAGTCTGCGCTGTACTTCGTGCCGTCGGCACAGTGCACTTCCGCCTGGGCGCCGTCGCTGCGAATGGCGCTGACGTTGCGGCCGAAATCGATTTCCGAGTCCAGTGCTGCGGCCATGGCCTCCGGAATCGACAGGTTGCCGCCGACTGCCGTCAGGAACGGCGACTGGCCCGGCTTGGCCAGCGCAATCTGGGCGGCGATGAAGCTGGCAACCTGCATCATCATCAGCGCAGATACGTCGTAAGCGGAATTGCCGTGCGTGGGCTCGATGTTGTAAGCGAGGTCGATGGCAGCGTCGGACACGCCCTGGCGCCGCATCCAGTCGTGCAGGGAGATATCCAGGGAAGCGTTGGCCGGATCCACCCAGGCATCGGTGGTCTTGAGCGGATTGGTCTTTGCCATCAGTCCCGCGGCGAACCGCCACGGCGGCGTGTCGCGCTGGCCCTCCGGGAACGGGTTGCGGGGATCGCCGGGCCAGTCGGCGAGGGGGACGTGCTGACCGTCGAGGAACAGTTCACGCTGGCCGTAATAACGCAGCACCGGCGTCAGTTTGATGATGCCGACGCCATAAGTATTCGCTGCATTGACCAGGCGCGCGTATCCGGGACCGAAGGAGGTGCCACCCGCTTCCGGATTGCCCGGCACGGTGCGGTAGGACAGCACCCGCCCGCCAACGCGATCACGGCCCTCGATGACCTTGACCTTGATGCCTGCATCCTGGAGGACGAGGGCGGCCGTCAGGCCTGACAGCCCGGCGCCGATCACGATGACATCGGCGTTTTGCTGGGCTCGAAGTGTGCGTGGTCCGGCCAGTGCCACAGCGGCAGTCGCCCCGGCGGCCTGCACGAAGTGGCGGCGGCTGAGCCGGGATCTGTCGTGTTTCATTCTTGTTCCTTGCGGCGACCCGCGCTGTCGGAACGCAAGATTATACCCGCCGTCTCCGGGCGCGGCCGATCAGCCACAGCGCAAGCAGGGCGACGGGATCGACGGTGCTGCCGCCGGGAAGCTTCGCGACCACGTTGTCGGCGGCGACTGCCACCGCCAGGGTTATTGTGTCCGTCGCGCCGTCATCATCCGTGACCGTGAGCTGCAGCAACACCTGCTCCGCAGGGCCATTACTCCGGAGTATCGGCGGCGGGCTTGCTGATTCATTGGGCGGCTCAGCGGCAAGGCTGGCGAGCCGGGCCACAGGCGCCACACTGGCGGCAGCGACCGGCGGCCCGTCAGCAAGTCGCAGCAGCGGCCGGGCGCTGGTGGGATCGTCCAGCACGACGGCCGGGCCGCCTACCTGGGTCCAGAGGTAACTCACGATCTGGCCATCGATGTCGCGACTGCGGGAGCCGTCCAGCAACAGGTCGGATACGTCGGCGCCTAGGAACCGGCTGGAGCTGTTTTCGTAGGCTAAGGGCCTGAAATTATTGCCGGTGCCGTCGTCCATCGGCATGCGTATATCCGGTTTTGTCTCGGTTGCCTCGGGTACGCGGTCCTCGAGCCAGTCCAGGGTTGTCGCAATAGTTTCCCGTTCGACGCCCGCAAAGCCGTGGGCGTTACCGCCGTTGGCGGTCAGCGGGAACGGGTAGGGCAGTATCGTGTAGATGGCATCAACGCCGTCCTCCAGTGCCGAGTCCCGCACGTTCTGCGACATCGCATCCGGCGTGAATTCATCGCCATCCGCCCGCAGCAGCAACGCGGGTACCAATAGCTTCTTGATCTCGCGTACCGGCACCGACAGGCTGTCCGGGCCCCAGAAACTCAGCCAGTTGTTCGGCGAGCGGAACACCGGCTGACCGAAAAGTGTGTCCCACGGTCGCACGATGTCGCCTTCGCCCGCCGCAACCAGGTCCTCGGCGAGAACCACATAGTCGGAGTAGGGCACAGGTGCGGCAAATTCATTGAACAGCAAGTTCTGGGCGACGGACCTGCCGTCGTCGACCGTGCCGTACAGACCCACAGCAACGACTCGCGGGTCCATGGAAAAAGACGGATAAATGGACGCGTTCTGGGTGCCCTGGCTGTGCCCGGCCACATAAACTGCGTCATAGCCCAGTGCCGCCAGCAGGTCGATGCCCACACCGATGTCCAGGGTGGCGTCTTCAAACAGGATAGCGCCGCCGCCCGCATCCGGGCCGGCATCGCGGCGGTCCAGGGCCAGAACAGTGAAGCCCAGCGGCGCTGCCTGCAGACCGATAATTTTCGGCACGCTGAAACTGAAAGATCCCATCGCGCCGTGGCTCACAATCATTGCAACCTGCCGGCGCTGCCCGTTGATCAGCGCGTCGCCAGTGGGCACGTACAGGGCGCCGGGGAGTGGAAAACCGTCGTCGGCGAGCAGCGTGACCGGGAAGACCATCGTGTCGGTATTGACCACCGTTTCGCAGGGCTCGTCGGCAGAGTCGACGCCCGTGCCGCCGTCGCAGGCGTCGACACCGATGTCGCCTTCCAGCACGTCGTTCCCCACGTCGCCGAACAGCTGATCATCGCCATCCCCGCCGATGAGGTCATCGTCGCCGTCACCGCCGCAGATCAGGTCGTTGCCCGCAAGGCCGGTGATCCGGTCGTTGCCCCCCAGGCCAACGATGATGTCGTCGCCGGGTGTGCCGGGGATGTCGTCGTCGTCCTCCGTGCCGATGATCGTGGCCGGCTGACCATTGCAGGTCTGTGCAAGGGCGTTACTGCCCCACAGCACGAGCGATGCCACGGTTAGCAGAATCAGGGTGCGCATCTCGCGTTGTCCGTCTTGTTGTCGTCTGTCATTTATACACTGCTGCCCCGCTACGGTGCGAAAGCCAGTGTGTGCGTCCGGTCATTGGTCGGCACGACGGGCACTCAGAAGCGATACTTGGCGGCGATCTGGAGCTGCGACGCATCACCCTCGCCGCCATCCCGGTCTTCCCGGCCGCCGAACATCAGTTCGCCGCCGATGTCGATGGTCGGTACCGGCGACCAGATGAGGTTGCTGGAGAAGCGCCAGGTGCGGCTATAGGCGTCGCCGGGCTGGAAGTCATAGTTATCGATGTCAACCACGCTGAAGATCGCCGTCGACCGTAGCTTGTCGTTCCAGAATTTCTGGAAGGACACGAAGCCCCCGAAGGCTGGCAGCAGCTTCAGATTGCCATTGTCGTCGAAGACAGCGTCCTGGCCGTCGACGGTATTCAGGTCGTTGATGTAGCGCCCGATGCCCTCGCCGTAGTTCAGTTGCACGATGAAGTTGTCACGCGGGTCCCACCAGCCGACCGTCCGGCTACCGCTGAGACTGAGACCCCAGCCGATCTCGTCGTCCTTCACCGTGTCGTCGACATCCCAGCGGGCTTCCAGCGAGCGCAGCACGGTCGAGACCTTCACGTTCCACCGGTCGCGGACCGTGCGGCGGATGCTGGCCACGAAGTCGGGCACCACGCTGATGCCGGTGCCGTCAGTGATCTCGGCACTAGTATCCTCGACCGTCAGTATCAGGTTCCAGCCCTTGCCGAGTTCCGGGAAGTAGCGAATCTGCGGTTGCCGGACGGTGACCCGGCCGTTCACGCCTTCGAAATCGATCTCCTCCGGTACGGATGACGCGTCCATGAAGTTGGTCCAGTATTTCCCGGCCAGGATGTCCCGGAACTGGCCGAAGGCATGCCGCAGCCGGTAGGTGTCCCCAGAGCCCGCGAAGTCGCCCTCGATGAACGCCCGCAGCTGACCGAGCTCGGTGTCCTGTCGATACTCGAAGTTCACGCGTGACTGGCTGGCTGTCAGGGTGGCTTCCTGGTCGCTGGTCGTAACGCCCCGCGTCGGGATCGTGCCCACGATGAAGCGGTCCCGCGACTGGACGACGCCGTCGAGGCCCTGCACGACATTGGCCTTCACGAAGCCGCCGATGCGCAAGGCCGCGCTGCTACCCGGCACCTGGAAGGCACCGGGAAATTCGCTCGCATCATAAGTAGACGTCGTCTCTTTCTCGGTCAGGTTGGTCATCGTGCCCTCGAGGCTTTCGAGTCGGGCGCGGATCTGCTTGTCCGTTTCGGACAGCGTCTGCTGCTGTTTCCTGCTGAACTGGTCGAACTGGGCCTGCAGGGCCTGGATCGCGGCTGTCTGGGTGGCCATTGCCTCCCGTTGTGCCGCGAGTTCCTGCGGTTGACCCTGGGTGCCGGCCGGCTGCGCCGGTGCGGCGGTGCCGATGTCCTTGACCTGGGCCTGGATCGCCACAATCGACGCGGACTGAGTATCTAGCGCAGCCTTCTGTTCGTCGATCAGTTTGCGCTGCGCGGCCAACGCCTCTTCCTGCTCCTTGAACCGGTCCTCGAAGCGCTTCTCCTGCTGTCGCAACATGAAGGTCAGTTCACTGGTTGTGAGCGCGGGCGGCCCGTCGATTTCGCTCGAGCCCTCCTGTGCCGCGACGTTCAGCGGGATCGTGAGCGCAACCAGCAATAGAGTGACGACGGGACGAAGAAATATTATTGAAATCATAGCTCTAGCCTCGAATTTCCCGGTTCTGGGCGCGTCTGATCGGCCCGGATGCCCGCAGAGTAGCGTCATCCGTTGAACGGAGAAAGGCCTTGCTGGTTCGCTGCCGAGGGCCCCTGCTATCATCGACGGCAATAAGGGGTAACAACAAAGTCCGCCGGCCTCTCCTGTGCCGCTGACTAATGACCGGAGGTCTCCATGCGATCTTGCTTCGACACATTTGCCACAACGCTGCTGGTTCTGTTCACGCTGTTCCTGGTTGCGAGTTGTGGTTCACCCGAGCAGTCCGCTGAAAATGCCGCCACTGCAGAAGACGCGATGGCACCGGCAGCCGAGGTTGCGACGGAAGGCGATGCCGACATGGTTTCCCAGGCGAGCCCATGGCCGGCAGAAGAAGGCGAAGCGTATCCGGCAGATGCCGAACTACCTGTACGCCAGATCCCGAACATCCCGGAAGCTGCCGAAGCCTACTACGCGCCCGACAACTATCATGTGATTGCGCAGACTCAGGACCCCGACGCCCTGGCTTCCGAGGCTCGCAAATCGGGTGGCGCACTGACCTGGATCTTTACCGACGACGGTGAGAAGAAATGGCGTATCGGCGATCGCGGCCAGGATGCCTGTTCCTATTTCTTCCCTGATATGAAGCGCGTGGTTTTTACCTCTACGCGCGACAACATGGACATGCCCATCGGCAACTGGTCGGATGAACGCGAGTACCCGCAGGGTTCCGAGCTGTATATCGCCGACCTGGACGGCAGTAATATTCAGCGCCTGACCGACAACGAGTGGTACGAGGCGGAAGTGTCTATCTCGCCCAACGGCGAGTGGATCGTGTTCGGCCGGCAGATCGACGGCAAGATGGACCTTTGGCGCATGCGTTCCGATGGCACGGATGAAGAGCAGATTACCTTCACTGACGACTGGCAGGAAGGCGCACCCTTCTACCTGCCGGACAATGAAACCATTCTGACCCGCGCATGGAAGCGCAGCGAATATGGCGTTGTCCGCCCGACGCCCATGACCGTGTTCACGGTGAAGCACGACGGCACCGAGCGCACCCAGCGCACCTTCGATGACACCATGAACTGGGCGCCGTATCCGGCGCCGGACGGCCGCCACTACGTGTTCGTGCGCATTGTCGAAGACGACAACTGGGAAGTCTTCCTCGGTGATCTCGAGGGCGGCGAGCCGAAGCGGTTGACCTTTAACAAAAGCTTCGACGGTTTTCCGTCCCTGTCGCCCGATGGCACCAAGATGCTGTTTACGCGCAGCCATGGTGGCTTCATGTCGAATCTCTACACCTACGTGATGGACGTGTCCTCCCTGGGTATAGGCCCGGACGGATGGACGGGCGAGGTGCCGGCCATCACGCCTCCGGAGGGCGCCTCCGGGGAGCCAGTCGCCGCACGGTGATGGAGACTTGCCGTTTATGCCTGGCCGCCGGCCTGCTGGCCGGCGTCGCCAGTGCATGGGCGGATGATCGGGAACTCCCGTCGCAAATGATCCCGGGCATCCCGGATGCTGCCGAAGCTTACTGGGCACCGGACAGCTATCACCTGATCGCCCAGACGCGGGACCCCGATGCCGTGCCCACCTCGCGCGGGGGCCAGGGCGCGTTGACCTGGATCTTCACCGCGGACGGCGAGAAAGTCTGGCGGGTCAACGACCGCGGGCAGGACGGGTGCTCGTATTTCTTCCCCGATCAGCAGCGGGTGGTCTGGACCTCGACCCGCGACAACATGGACATGCCCATCGGCAACTGGTCGGACTCCAATAATTACCCGCAGGGCGCCGAGCTGTATTCGTCTGACCTCGATGGCGGTAACGTCAAGCGCCTGACCGATAACCAGTACTACGAGGCGGAGGTTTCGGTTTCGCCCGACGGCAACTGGCTGGCCTTTGGTCGCCAGATCGACGGCAACATGGACATCTGGGTCATGCGCGCCGACGGCACGAATGAGTTCCAGGTGACGCGCACGGAGGACTGGCAGGAAGGCGCGCCGTTTTTCATGCAGGACAACGAGCACATCATCTTCCGGGCCTGGCGCAAGTCCGAGTATGGAAAGATCAACCCGACGCCGATGACCATCTTCACGATCAGCAAGGATGGTTCAAACTGGCGGCGCCACACCTTCGATCGCGGCATGAACTGGCACCCGCACCCGGCGCCCGATGGCCGCCACTATGTCTATGTCCGCGCCGAGACGCCAGAGAACTGGGAAATCTACCTGGGCGATCTCGCCGGCGACCCGCCGCGCCGGCTCACCTTCAGCGACAAGCTGGACATCCTGGCGATGATTTCTCCGGACGGTGAGAAGATGAACTGGGGGCGGGCAACCGGCGAGGGCTTCAGCGGTATTCGCACCTTCGTCATGGACGTGTCGTCCCTGGATGTCGGCCCCGACACCTTTACGCCCTTCGACCCAGGCTGGGGCGAGGCGATGCAGGCTGATTCGGCGGAATAGGCGGAGTTGATGTTCATTAACTTCTGGTACCCGGCGGAATGGAGCGACAAGCTGGCTGACGCGCCTGTCAGGGTGCGAATGCTCGGCCAGGACTTCGCGCTGTTCCGGGACTCGAGCGGGACGGCCCGATGCGTCAGCAACACCTGCGTTCATCGCGGCGGTTCCCTGGCCAGCGGCAAGCTCGCTGGAGATTGCCTGCGGTGCCCCTATCACGGCTGGGAGTTTGACGGCGACGGCGTTTGCCGCCGAATCCCGTCCCTGGGGCCCGCTGCCAGGGTGCCGGCCCGGGCGCGCGTTGACGCTTATCCGACGCAGGAGCGCTACGGCATCGTGTTCGCATTCCTGGGCGACCTGCCGGAAGACAGCCGGCCACCGCTGATGGAAATCCCGGAGTTCGGGCAGCCCGGCTGGCGCGCGACCACCCAGGACCGACGCTCCGGGGACGAATACCGTCGCCAGGTCGAGAACGCCCTCGACCCGGCGCACAATGAGTTCGTGCATCCCACTCACGGCTTCTCCGGGGCGCGCGATGATTATCGGGTGCCAGAACTGCAAGTCCAGGAAGATGAGTGGACCAGCGGCTTCATGACGCAGTACTTCGCGCCGCCGCTAAAGGACGAGAAAATGAAGTCCGCGTCCGGGCGAAGCGAAGATGCGACCATCGAAGCGGGTTCGATCCATCACGGACCCAGCACCATTTGCACGAAGATTCATCCGACTGCCGAGATCTTTATTCACCAGCACGCGTTCAAGGTACCCGTCGCCGAATGTGGAACACGCACCTTCCTGGTGCAGACCCGCAACTTCCTGCTGGAGGCGGAAAACGACGCGCGTTTTCTCGAGCGCAATGACGTTGTTGCCGGGCAGGACGCGGAGGTCCTCTCGGCCCTGCATCCGCCGCTGACGCCGGAGACCAACCGCCACGAGTTTCTCTTGCCTGCTGATGCCGCCGTGGTTCGTTATCGCGAGAAGCTCAATCACTGGGAATCCATGGGCTGGCGGATCGACACGGCCGCTGCCGAACGCATGCGACGCCGCGCCGCCTATGCAATTCCCAGCCCGGGCCGCCGCGCCCGCCCGTCGGGCTGGGTACTCGACCCGCTACCGCTGCTGCCGGCGCGGGCCGGCTCTGCCGCAACTGCCACCGGCACCGACTGAGAACGATGCGCGCCTTCCGGCGACCGGGAATCCTGGCGCTGCTCTGCGCATGGGCCGCATTGGCAGCTGCGGAGCCGATGGTGCTGAATCGCGGTACCACTGCCGAGCCACCAACCCTGGACCCGACCCTGGGCGGGGGCACCCTGGCCGCGCCGATCATTGCCGACCTGTTCAGCGGGTTGCTGGATCGTGGCCCGGACGGGGCCCTGGTCCCGGGGTCCGCCGAGAGCTGGAGCATCAGCGAGGACGGCAGAACCTATAGGTTCCGGCTGCGCGAAGGCTTGCAATGGTCCGACGGGCGCGAGCTCACGGCGGACGATTTCGTGTACTCCTACCGCCGCCTCATGGACCCGGCGACCGCCTCCCGCCTGGTCGGCGTGTTCTACCCCATTCGCAATGCCCGGGCTGTGCTGTCAAGAGACAAGCCGCTGGAAGCCCTTGGCGTCAGCGCGCCGGACGCGCGCACCGTCGTGTTCGAGCTGGATGAGCGCACGCCGTATTTCCTGGAGCTGGTGGGCAACCTTCGCGTGGCGCCCGTGCCGCGTCACGTGATCGAAGCAGAGGGCCGGGGCTGGACACGGCCTGGCAAGATGGTCAGTAACGGTCCTTACGTACTCACCGGGCGTGTCCCGCAAAGCTACCTGCGTCTCGACAAGAACCCGCGATATTTCGATGCAGGCGCCGTCCGGTTGGACCAGGTGTTCTGGCACCCGACCCAGAACCTCGCGACATCTTTCTCGCGCTTCCGCGCCGGCGAGCTGGACATCGTGCTGAATTTCCCGCCGGCGGAAATCGACTGGATCAGGGAGAACATGCCGGACGCCCTGCACATCACCTCGAACCTGGGTGTCTATTTCCTGGTGTTGAATACGCGCGAGCCACCGTTCGACGATGTCCGGGTGCGACGCGCGCTGTCCCTGGCGATAGACCGGGACGCGATCACGGACCGCCTGCTGCGCACGGGAGTGCGCCCGGCCTACGGCTTCGTCACGCCGGCGATCAGCGAATACGACGGCGTGCAGATTCCCGAACGGGAATTGCCCTTTGCAGAAAGGCAGGCGAAGGCGCGGGAACTGCTGGCTGCGGCCGGCTACGGTCCCGGCAAGGTGCTGCAGGTGAACCTGGCCTACGACACGAACGAGGAGAACCGCAAGATCATGGTGGCCATTGCCGCCATGTGGCAGGCGGTAGGCGTGCGGAGCGCGATCACGGACGTCGAATTCCGGATGCTGAACCGCATGGTGCGCACGCGCGATTTCGGGGTCGCGCGCTGGTTCTACGTGGCCGCCTTCGATGACCCCTACGCGATGTTGCAGTTGTTCCTCAGCGATAACCCCAATAACTGGCCCGGTTGGAAGGATCCTGAGTTTGACCGGTTGATGGCGGCGTCCAACACAGAGACGGACCGGGCCGAGCGGCTGGCGCTTCTGGCGGAGGCCGAGCGTCTGCTGATGGCAGCGCACCCCGTGGTGCCGATTTCATACTACGTGGGCAGGCGGCTGGTTGGCCCCCGGGTCAACGGCTGGATCGACAGCCCCCGCGGCCCGCCTCTCAGCCGCTATCTCTGGTTGGAGTAAGGGGCCATTCGGCTTTTCTGCAGACAGAAAAGCCGAATGGCCCCGATTGCCAGGCAAAAAAAGCGCCAATCCGCAGATTGACGCTTTTTGCTGTCGGGTGCAGGCTGGTTAGTTGCCGGCTTCGAATTTCCAGAACAAGTTCAATTCCACTGTCGCCAGATCATAGTCATCCACGTCGTACCAGATAAGGTTGGGCTGGATGACGATGCGGCCGATTTGTGTGGCGACGCCGCCGCTGACGTAAATGCCCTGGCTGTCATTGCTCGAGATGCCGTTGCTCCCATCGAACTTGAAGTCGTAATAGCCGAGACCGATCACCGGCGCGATGCGCTGCGTGATGGGATAACCGGCTGTCAGGCCTGCACTCCAGCCGTCGACATTCACATCGGTGTCGCCGGTGCCCGGATTGATCTGGTCGGAAAACTCACCCAGGTCACGATAGCGGGCGTTAACGCCGAAGTAGTTCAGGAACTGGTAGCCGACTCCGACGTTGAAGCCGAAGTCGTCATCGTCCAGCGTAATGTCATTCGCATCGATAGTAGACCAGCTGGCACCACCCCCGAGCCACCAGCCGTTCTTGAAGATTCGTGTATCCAGCGGATCACTCGAATCCTGGGCCGTGGCGGGCTGCAGGAAAAGCAGGCAGGCAAGGATGGAAATCAGGATCAGGCGCATGGTCAGTTCTCCCACGGACGTTGCAAGGGCGTCCACCCCGCGCAGAATCGTTGGAAACGCTACCATACTCGCCAGCCTGTTAACAGCAATCGCG
>Ga0265303_10000403_pt1 | contig 24040 bp, 26 predicted proteins | sample Helome_2_FD_192494 | JGI IMG/M metagenome (GOLD analysis project Ga0265303, IMG submission 192494) | Marine sediment microbial communities from subtidal zone of North Sea - Hel_20160317 (Illumina Assembly) | ecosystem: Environmental > Aquatic > Marine > Subtidal zone > Sediment ... | reverse complement strand
CTAATCGGCTCGATGCGTTATGCCCGCATTATCATTGACGTCTATGGGCAAAATATCGTCAAGGCACTAATAACTGAAGTCCGCGAACTTTGCCTGAAAAAAATCGAAATTGTAAATCTCTTCTTAAACCTATCCGATCCATTAACCGCCGCCACCACAGCGCAATTTGAGAAACTGGGATTTTTCTTTGCCGGCATATTACCACACGGGTTTAAAGATGGTGATGCTTTGATTCTGCAGTATTTGAACAACGTGCCGATCGATTATGACGCCATTCAGGTCAAATCCGCCGTTGCCAAAAAGCTGCTGGCCTATGTGCGCGAGCACGATCCGAATGTAAGCGCAGATGCATCTAAAATGCCGGGCCATCTGTAAGTTTCTGCGTCGCAAAGAAAGCGCTCCATTTCTTGCCACCTTTTCACATGAATGCTAAAATAAACCAGCAACGGAACGTTTTTTTGACAACCGCTATAATCTAAAAGCGCAAGATATTAGTGCAATGACAAAATGCCCGAGATGTAACATAGACCAAAAGGAATCAGCACAGTGCGAGTATTGCGGACTTGTTTTTGAAGCGTCCAGGGACTCAACCCAGGCCTCAAAGACTGTCCAGCCCAAACGGACCGTGTTGTTTGCCATCATTCTGGTTATAGCCGGGGCTTTGCTTGCCTCTTATTTACTTATTTCTTATCAAACCAAACCCGGCGAAAAATCCCCGGGTGTTGAGCGTTCAAGTGATCTTGGCCGGAGAACAAACGAAAATGATCTCAAGACAACGGCAAAAGAATTGTCCGGTGATGTAGGCATTTTAAAGGACTTTACGGACGGTTACACAAAAAGTAGTATTATTGCCATGGTCATTTTCAGCGTCATTGGACTGGGTTATTTGACTTATGGAAAAAAGAGCCAGCAACTTCTGATGCTCATCTGTGGCATGGCCCTCATGGGATATTCCTATTTGGTCGACGGTACCGTGAATATTATTGTGATCGGGGTGGGCTTGAGTGTGCTTCCTTTTATTTTTGGCAGAAAATAGGGTGGCTTTGATATCTACGTAAAAGACTATTTGGCAGGTCTTGTTTCAAATTTTCTAAGTCTGAAGTCTGTTGAGCAATGAATATTGCTCAAACAGCCTTGCCAGCTCATTTTTTAAGAAGTTGGCATTATCCACCGCCTTCAAGTATTCAGACTTTAGTGAATTGATTTTATCCAGGACGGTTAAATATTCCTCACGGAATGTTATGACGCCCTTTTCAATATCTCTCTCACATTGATTTTTCAGTGAATTAACCCCGTTTTTCAGCGTTGTTAAATACTCCTCTTTCAGGGATCTCAGTTTTTCAAGGGCCTTTTCATATTCGCTCCTTAATCTGCCTGCCCCTTTCTCACGCGCACACAGGTATTGCTCTTGCAGCTCCTGTAGCAATTCCTTTACTGAAATAATAGTGTTGATCCTAAAAGCATTGCTACCGGCAAAGACAAAACCTTTCTTCAGATTCCCTTTTCTGGCGTTATCAAGCGCCAGCGAGATACAATAGCGGGCGGTCTTGATATCACAGCTTTTAAGGCACTTCCAGGCACACTTAAGTTTCATCTTTTTCCCAGACGATATGTCCGTTAAAAATCCATTCCGAATAGCCCGGCCCGGCATACCGACAGGGCTCTTAATAATTTCAATATCATCTTCGCTGCATGCAACATATGACTCCTTGAATCTGATATCGGCATCACATTCATGTGTGGCCACGAATCTTGTGCCCATCTGGACACCGCTCGCTCCAAGTTTGAAAAATTTATAGATATCAGTGCCCGTAAAAACACCGCCTGCGGCAATTACCGGGATGGTTCTGCGAAATTTATTCTCATAACCCTTTACCACAGCAACAACCTCGGGCAAAATGCGCTCGAGTGCAAAATCAGGATCATCGATTTGATCCTCTTTAAATCCCAGATGTCCACCTGCTTTTGGCCCTTCCACAACAACAGCATCGGGGACATCCTCATATTTTTTCAACCAGGACCTGAAGATAAGACCGGCCGCTCTGGCAGAGCTTACAATCGGAACCACTTTGACTCCCGCTGTTCTAAGAGCCTCAACCGGAATCCCCTTAAGTGGGAGCCCGGCTCCGAGGAAAACTATATCGACCTTTTCTTCGATTGCGACCATGAGAAGTGCATTAAAATCGTTCACAGCCACCATAATATTAACGCCAATGATTCCCGAACTCATTTCTTTTGCCTTTCTGACCTCTTTTCTTAAGGCAATGGCATTGGCATCTTTATGACTGGCATAATAATCAGGGTCAAGCATTCCTATCGCATTTGCGGCAATTACGCCGATCCCACCTTCATTCGCAACCGCTGAAGCCAACCCAGAAAGAGATATTCCAACCCCCATTCCTCCCTGAACAATGGGGAGTTTCGCTACAGAATCACCGATTCTAAGCTTAGGCATCCTGGACCACTGGATTTTCGAAAGATCAAACCTTGGCCATTCTATTTCACTGAGGTCTCTTTTTCGTATCTTCGAACTTGATAACATTTTGCAATTATTCAATTAAATATCCTTTCCGGAAAAACAACATATAGGATTGTCTTTCATACCGAATCGAGGAGCTTAAGATAATTGGTCCTATGTGTCAAGGATGCATATAAAAGATCTCGAGCATTCTATGGGGGGGTATCCTCGGGTATCCCTGATTATCCGAAAGGTCAACTGCGTAATTATCACCGGCAGGCCCTGCTTTTGACATCAAAATTAATGATATCACGATTGGAATGAAGATACGAGGATGAAATTGAATTGTTGAAGTTTTGAAAAGAAATTCCGATTTCGCTGCAGTTCCAAAACCTGTGACTTCTCCAACATTAATTCAGTTTTGCACCCTTTTGAAAAGTTGATATTAACCTGTCAATTGATGTCTTAACTCGCCTTCGACTCGGCCTTCGACTCGGCTGAGCTCGTCGCCGGCTACTGTCTGTCTTCTGACTTCTGACTTCTGCTACCTATTTAGACGGTGCAATATAATTAGCGACGTAATAATCGTCGATGACCCCTCTGGCTTTTAGCGATGCGCCGAAATCCCTGGCAGATTTTTTATCCGCAAAGTGTGCAACACGAACCTGGTACCATTTTTTATTGGCACTGATCGCTTCCCTCCAATAAGCATCTAAACCCCGTTCTTTAAGTTTTTCGACGTATTTTTGGGCATACGTCGGTTTCAGATAAGCCGCCACCTGCAAGGTAAACGGGTCCGTGATGACTTCAGGCGCTTTTTCTGCTTTCCGGGCGACCGGCTTTTCGGTCTTAACCAGATGCGCCACCGTATTGATCACCAGAAAAACAATTGCTATGGCTAAACCGGCGAGTAAGACGCCGGCAAACACTCGTCTTGACCGGGTCGATTGCAGAGCCCGGCGCGTCCCGGTTTGAACCAGGCGAAAAACCCACATCGGCGCGGCCGTAACATCTTCATAAAATGTTTGCAGCACAGCGCCGGCGGTTTTGAAAAAGGATGCCCGCTTTTCAAAAGACCGCTGCACGTCGCGTTTGTCGGAAGTTTGAACCGGGGGTTTAAAACCAGCGCTCATTTTTTTTATGTCAACCGGATCGATGCCTTCCAGATGAGCATAAGCCTGCTGCAGCAGCTGCTTGTTGCGTTCGCCACGCGAAATCCAACGCACACATGCAGCAATGCCCCTTAAGATGGCGGGTCGCTGGTCGCTCTTTTCAATCGCTTTAAGATAAATCTCCAAAGCCCATTCATCCGCACGCCGTTCTTGCAGGAAAAGCAGCGCCAAATTATTGAAAAATTCGGCATGCACCTTTTGATCAGCCCCCAGCGCCCGACGGTAAGTTTGCAGCGCCGGAAAATCAGTTCTTTCCAGCATCAGATAATAACGGGCAAGGATAGGCTGGATGGTTTGATTCTGGGGCTGAGCGCGGCCAATAAGGTAGGCCAGTTCCTGGTGCTCTTCTCTCAGGCCGCCGCGGCTCTCTATGTGTTCGATCCAGCTTTCGGCAACTTCTTCATCTTGCGGATTGGTGTGCAGATAGGCTACCAGAAACTTTTCGACAGCGTCGCTCTTGCTGGCGCGCGCCAGATAAAAACGGGCCACACGGGCCCTCAGCGGGACGGCCTTTTGTTTTCTGGCAACCGGTGAAATCAGGAAGCTGTCGAAAACAGCCAGGGCACGTCGGAAGCGATTTTCGGCCTCGGCAACCATGCCGTCTCTTTCAAAAACGCCGGCCTCATAAATGAGGCGCTCAACCGTGCTTAGCCCCCATCTGTTCGAAACCCAGCCAATCAGTGAAAACGCGGCCATCATAATGAGCACAACCGGCAATGGAGTCCATTGGAGCCCGATTCGGTCCTGAAAGGAGGGCAGCACCCAGAGACTCGCACCACCGCCTAAAAGGACCGTCAACCAGAGACGCGCGGCTATATGTTTGAAAAAAGAAAGCATAATGTGTTTATTGTGTTTAATTAAAAATTGTTCCTTTTTTAAATTTGAAACGCTCACTTTAGGTTACTCGGGCGGTAACTCCTCCTCCTTAATGGCAGAATCTTCCGCTGCTTCAATCGCAGGTTGATCCGTCGTTTGGGTGGAGGGTTCATCTACCTGTTGTGTGGGCGTCTTATCGGTCATCTGATCGGCGGATTGAACCGACACAGTGGATGCCTCCTGGCCCGAACGCAAAGCAACTTTTACCTTATTTTGTAACCACTGACCGGCAATTACCCCATTAATCGGATCCACGGATGCAAAGTGAATATCCGATGGGACGGTGAATTCCCGCGCCGGTTCCCCGCTGGTCGCCTTGATCATGAAATCCGCCCATATGGGTGCGGCCCCGCGGCCGCCGGTAATCCCGACGCCGTTTACATCGCGCATGCTGACGCCGCGGTCATATCCCACCCAGACGCTAACACTCAGTGTCGGTGTAAACCCGGTAAACCAGGCATCGCGAAAATTATCGGTGGTACCGGTTTTACCGGCTGCCGGCAGATCAAAGCCCGCGCGCCGGACAACGCGACCGGTGCCTGTGGTTAAAACGCCGCGCATCATGTCGACGACCTGATAGTCAATGCTGGCGTCCAGCGATCGTTGACCGCGGACGATGTGCTCCTCCAGCACCCGGCCCAGGGGATCCTCCACCCGTCGGATCCAGAAAGGTGCATGCCGAACGCCGCCGGTGGCAAAAGTGGCAAACGCCGAAGCCATCTCCAGAGGGCTTACGCCGGAGGTGCCCAGCGCCAGAGAATAGACGGGTGCCAGCGGACTTGTAATTCCGCAGCGGCGGGCCACATCGATCACCGCATCGGGCCCGACGCGCTCAACTAACTGAGCCGCGATGGCATTGACACTCTTCATGAGGGCGTGCTTCAAAATCATGGGGCCCTCATATTCACGCCCGAAATTCTGCGGTCTCCAGTCAGCGGCACCGGCGACCGGGATAGTAATCGGCTTGTCCACAAAGACGCTGGTCGGCGACAATTTCAGCTTTTCGAAGGCCGCATAATACAGAAAAGGCTTAAAACCGGAGCCGGGCAGACGGTTGTTTTCAACAGCACGGTTGAACTCTGTTTCCGAATAATCCCGTCCGCCTACCAGGGCTTTGACGGCACCGGAGTTACATTCAAGCGCCACCAGTGCGCCCTGCGGGTGCGACTGAGAATTAGGCGCGTCGAATTCGTCTGTGTCGCTAATCCCCGACAGTTGATCGAGCTTTAGCAATCCGCTTTGTAATGATTGGATTGCCCAGGCTTGCTGCTGGGGATCCAGGGTCGTGCTGACTTTTAGCCCGCCGTGATAAACCACTTCAGGGCCATACCGTTCCTCAAGATCGTTTAAGACCAGATCGAGAAAATAACTGCCCCTGGGTGTGCCGGCCGCAAGCGGTGCAAACTGCAGGTTGGCCTGCGAAGCCGCTTCTGCTTGCTCGGCGTTGATATAACCGACAGCCAGCATGCGTGCCAGCACCAGCTGCTGTCTTTTTTGGGCTCGCGCAAAATGGCGGTAAGGGTTATAGCGGGTCGGCGACTTGGGCAGGCCGGCCAGCAAAGCCGATTCGGCCAGATTGAGTTCCAGGGCCGGTTTACCGAAAAAGGACCGCGCGGCCTGTTCAATTCCATAAGCCCCGATTCCAAAGGGAATTTGATTCAAATAGGCTTCTAAAATTTCTCGCTTGCTGTATTGCGTTTCGATTTGCAGGGCCACCAGCAGTTCACGGAACTTGCGCATATAGGCGCGCCGGTAACTGAAAAACAGGTTTTTAGCAAGCTGCTGGGTAATGGTTGACGCCCCCTGGATTTTTCCGCGCTCAAAAAGGGTTATCCACATCGCTTTCAGGGTGCGCAGTTTATCAAGGCCATGATGCTCCCAGAAACGATGGTCTTCGGTGGCAAGCACCGCCTCGATAAAATCAGGAGAAATGCGATTAAGGGGAACCACTTCCCGACCGCCGATGAGCATCAGTCTTTCGCCGGTGGCCGCAAATATTTCAGTCGGCGGTGTTTCGATGATGCGTCCCAGGGGATCCGGCACCTGGGGCAAGTCGCGCAGCGCAATGAAAAACAGCCCGGCCGTCAGTAAGGCTCCCAGGCCCGCCAGGGTTATCGCCAGATAAAAAAAAATGTTGAATCGGCGCACAAATACGGCAAACAGGCTCATTGACGTGTCCAATCCTCTTTGCGATTTTCGGTTGAGCCAGCGGCATTTTCCCTCTCCAGGCCCTCCAGATGCCCGCGCAGGCGCCAGACTGCCCACTCCTGACCCTGTACGACCAAAACGCGGCGCTGGTTGCCCACAATAAATTCAAAACCCAGTTCGATGAAACCGGACTGAGTTTCATCCGAGATACCGACGCGCACGATTTGACCGGGTGCCGCCAGCAGCAAATCCGGATGCGGAACCATGCTGCGACGCGCTTCTTCATGAAAGGATTTTAGAGATTGAAAAAATTGATCGGCCGTATAAATACGGTTTTTAAAATTTGGCAACTCATCCAGAGATCCCGCCAGAGTCACTTCGCCGCTTTCTAACTGGGACAACAGGCTCGATCTTAGTTCAAGCTGCCGCAGTACGCGATTGTCGGCATCCAGCAAATAGACGATTAAACCGCTACCGGATTTCTCAAAGTACGTCCGATGCCAGCGCCCCGTACTGACTAGTTCCAGCAGATCAAGTGGCGATATAATATCCCGGGCAATCGTGGGCGCCAGGCTCATATAGAGTTGGCGGAAATGATCGGCTGACAGCATGACTCCATTTTCGGAACTAACCTTGGCGGCAATTTGTGTAAAAGTAGCTGCACTGCGGGCTTCACGCTGTAATGCCTGGCGGTCGGTGAGAATTTTCTCTAAGGTTTGCTGGGCGGTTCGGGTTTGATGGCTTTTTTCCCAGATGGAGCCGGATTCGGGACGCGCTGAATTGGTGGTCACCAGATACGACCCTAAAAACCGTTCCATCCAGTCAAATCGAAGCTCCAATATAAAAATGGCGCTGATCAGGATGAAGATCAAAAGGGGGCGCAGGGCAAACATTCTTTTGCCCCATTCTTTAAAATCGCTTGGCTCGGCCCAGTCGGTCATGATAAAAGCAAAGTTGATGTATTCGAAGCCACATTAAATTCAAGTGATCACGGCTTTGGGTTTGTCCGCCACGGGCGGATTGCGCCCGTTGAAATCGGAAAAATGTTGCATTATATTTTTTATGGGCAACCGGACAAGGCGATAACGGCGACCGGCGCAACCGAAAGATCTTAGATGTATTCTAAGAAAACGAGTTGATAGTGTCAAGATAACGAAAATGAAGGTTTATTTAAAAAACAAATACCCATCTATTTTTCTGGCATGCGTATTTTTAGTATTGCCGGCCACTCGCAGCCTTGGCGCCGTAATCGTTTATGACCGAGTGACAACCGTCAAAACACCCGTTTACCTGAAAGTGCTGACCAAGGGAAAAATTTTCGCCGATGGCGGACGCCTGGTCGAATTTTACCTGGATGATAAAAGCCTGGGTAAAAATTTAACCGGCGGAGATGGTTACGGGTATCGAAAATACGTACCCCAGCGCGCGGGCACCTTCAAAGTGCGAGCCACCTCAGATGGCGAGAGCGGCAATGGGCTGGTACTGGTGATGAAAAAGAGCGATAAAGCTGTTTTGATCGAAATCGAGGGCGGCTTTAAAGATGCATATATCTCTGATATCGCAGCCGGCGCCAGCCGCCAGGCCGTTAAACAGCTACTTAAAAAATATCGAGTTATTTACTTGAGCCGCAATACCGGCGTTAAAATGGCGCGAAACTGGCTGGATGAGATGACGTTTCCGGATGCACCGGTATTGCGCTGGCGGGGCGCACAAACACTTAGCGCCTTGAAAGAAAAGGGCATCCAACTTTATGCGATCATCGGAGCGGCCGGGGTAATTGCCGCAGCCGCCGATCATGTTGAAAAACGGTATACCTTTGACGAAACTAAAAACGGGCAGACCGTAAATGACTGGCACGAACTGATGACAGAGTTACCGAAAAGTGCCCCTGCGGATTCCAAAAATAACAAAAAAAAGTGAACCGGCAACCCCATTCATGGCATGGGTTGCATTCGACCCGCCTGCATCCCCTTTCAAGCATTTGCAGAACCAATGGATTTGTAAAATTTAGAGGCGTTGAAGACTGTCGGCGTAAGGCGATTGCCTTTTTCACCGCTTTCCATAATAACGTTCCAAAATACGGAAGTGCGGCATACGTGGTTGTAGAAAAAACCGTTTGAATACCGCAACGTTTTTTTGACAACCACTACAGGCCCTATTTGGGACCCGGGTATTTGTGGATGGTTCCGTCAGCGGCAACGGCATAAATCGCGCCGTTATTGCTTAGGGCAGTGGATGCCAGACCGTTTCCACGAAAATTCGTATCCTGGCTGCGGGTCGCTAGATCGTAGCTGAAGGTCAGCATGGCGATAGTCGATACATACACACAATTTTCGGTAACAGCCGGTGAAGCGTGGGTTTGGCCCGGCAATTTAGACTGTCGCGGCGACTCCCCATCATAAACGAGGGCACCATCCCGTTGATCCAGCACTTCAATATGATCCTTTGCGACAAGGAAAAGATACGATCCGGGGGCTGCCGCCGGAGTCGCAAAAACCGGTTGGCCGGCATCATGCGACCATAATTTTTTGCCGGTTTCCACGTCATGGGCCAGCACGGTGCCGTTCTGCCGTCCAAAAACCATCAAGCCGTTGGGCAACAGGGCTGTGGAGGAATGTTTTTCGAAAGGGTGAAATATCTGCCAGACAACAGATAAGTCTTCATCCCATTCAAAGGCACCAATGCTGCAAAGATTGTCTGCGATCGCAATCAGCGGTAATTTTCGGCCGGCAAATACGGCCACTGTGGGATCGACAAATACATCCGGAAGTTGATTTCCGCCCTCTGTGATTTCAGAAGAAAATACGGAAGTCAAATCCCATAACGCTGAAATTGAATTAAACACATCCTCCTTGCGAGCTTGCAACTCGGCACTGTCCCATTGACAGCGCCCCAGAGCTTTGCGATCGAGCAGCTTAACTGTTTTGCCGTTGTCGCGCAAAGCCAGAAGTGCTCCCTGGGGATCTCCGTCAACAAAGACCGTCACATAAACAAATACAAGCGTGTCGTCGCCCCATTTCAAGATTTTAGGAGCGCCGGAAGTAAAACCGTCATCCGCAATGGCATATGACCAGCGGATCCTGCTGAATTCATCAACCTTGTGGAGAATGCTTCTGATTCGACCGTCTGCATGCCGGTGATTGGTAATAATGTAGATGTCGCCATTTCTGGAAACCGCGGGTGCTGATATAATAGCAGCCGATTTAGATTCGGCAGCAAAAGATCGACGCCAGCGTTCATTGCCATCCTCTGAATTGATGGCCACCAGTTCACCGTTTACCGTGCCGAAATAGATCACCTCCCGGCCTTCGGCATCAATGCCAATGACCGGAGAGGAGCTCGTAATGCTATAGGGGCCGGATGTCCAGGCTGAAGATAAAGCAAACCCGCTTTCCACCGACAGGTATCCCTGGCCGGGTAAATCGCCTTGAAAATGTCTCCAACGCGGCATACCGTGGGAGGCACAGCCAACCAGAATGAACAGGCACAGCGCCCAAAAAGCGTTACGCAACAGTAGCGTCATGCAAAAGTCCTCTCTCAGAGATTTGTTCCACAGCGGTCGTCTATCTTGTAAACTGGGCGGACCTGTATGTCAATATTTTCCCTAAATTCGAGTGATTAAGGATAAGAAAGTCAGAATTATCCAAGAAGCAATCATGTGGTTTAAATTGAAATGAAGCAGGCTCTTAGCGTCTTTGCGTCCTTGCGTGAGGATTTATACATAGGGTTTTCTTTTTTGTCTTTGCGTGGGATTTCACAGCTACCACTGCCGGTATTGATAATGCCCGGAATGCATGCTGTGAAGAATTTCGACAGAAAATAGCAATGCCAGTGATGAATAAAAAATCCACATTAAAATAAGGATAACGGAACTCAAGGATCCATATAAAACGCTGAATTCGGTGATATGGCTGATGTACAGGCTAAAAAGTTGACGGGCAATGAGCCACAGCAAGCAGAAAACAATTGCGGACACCAGACGGTGCCGAAACCGTATTTTCGTATTCAAAAACAGTTTGATGGTAACCAGATAAAAGACAATCAGAACCACTGCGGATAGCAGACTGAGCCGGTGGGAAGTCAAAACGGGCATGGCCAGATTATAGACCTGATTGACATAGGGTGTATTGTTTATCGTGATTAAAATGTGCGACCCCACCGTTGACAGTATAATCCAGATGAAGTTGGACATAAAAAAAAGCAGGCCGGCGAAAACGCTGATAATAACATAAAATGCCTGGCCAAAAAGCAAATGACGCGCCGGCAGCTGGAATATTTTGCGGTAGGACGTTTCAAGCGATTTGAAAAAAAGACCGCTGATGATCGGCAGCATTAAAAAATTGATAGCCTTGAAGGACCTGTAGGCATCCGGATTAATAACATGGGACTTAAGCCAATTTTTCGATACGAAGGGTATGATATGGTTGATTTCATCTGCCAGAACCTCCGAAATATTGTTGGCCCAGGCCGCATTGGTTATGAAAAATCCTTTAACGAAATCAAAAATCAGAATGCTGAGGGTGGTGAACGGAATGATTGAAAGCAGAAAAACAAAGGATATCGATAAAGACAGCGTAACACAGTCATCCTTAACAAATTTGTTTAGCGAGGCTACAAAAAGATGATACCCTGGAATATATAAACGCATGACCCGTGTTTTCATCATCGCTACCGGCAGGCCATTTTAGCCAGCGCCTCTTATCCCCCTTAGGATACTTTGTGGCCGAAACCATTTTTCCCTTTTTATAAATCTAAAAATGATAGAACTCCTTTGATAAAAAAAATTGCCTTTTCAAAATTTGTAACGCTCAATTTAAGTTTCCATGAGTTCCGCTGTCAGGTCTTCACGGACATCATATTCCAGTGATTTTATGTTGGGAAAAAGTTCAACCAGAATTTCTTTTGACTTTTCGATGCTGCTGATCGCCCGAAACATCTTATTGTTTTCGGCCTTGGTCAAATCCAGCTGTCCGCTAATTTCGTCAATGTCATCCAGGATGAATTCCAGTTCGTTGATGACTCGCAAAAAGTCCTGAGCCTCCATAACATCCTCCTTTTTTTGGGTCCCCCGCTCCACAAAAATTATCGGCCGCCGCGGCAAAAACTTGAGCTATTTTTGCGAGGGGCCTGCGCGCCGATTGTTCATGGAATTCAGGAGCGTTTGCCGGTCGTGCATATGGAATGGACGCATTGAAACAGATTTGGCGGGAGATGTGATGCTTTCCTATTTCATAATCCTGGATTGGGGATGCTTCTTCTGCCATTTTTCCCAGCGGGTGTCTTCAAAATCCAACATCGGCAACTGCCTCTCAAAATAGGCCCCCTGGATGCCCCTCAGGCCGTTTTTATCTGGATACCACAACGATCCGGTTTCCTTATCGTACAAAACAAAGGTGCTGTCGTAGGTCCAGCCCGAAGGCACCAGCGTAATGTCGCGTCCGTCGATCCTGCGACTGTACACAGCCGCTAAATTTACCAGTGGTCAGTAGGCCGCGGCAACGGGCTTTTCTCCGATATGGCTGTTGGCCACCTCGTGCCGCCAGAGCTTTGATACCGCATAGGCGTTGGCACGTTCACCTTCAGCAATACCGATAACGCGTTCGTCCCGCCGCACTCTGTTGTTTTCTGCGCTAAACTGCGAATCGTCGAGCGGCGTAAATGCATTGCGCCCGATTCCGTGTTGAAATCGGTGGGGCTTAAACCCAATCGATACGGCCTGGGTAACATCCCAGCGTTCACCATGCCGATCGATAATATAGGTTTTGCCTTTTTCCTCCACGACCCGTGAAAATGCCTGACTCAGTGTAATCCCCAGAATCAGCCCCAATAAAATTATCTTTGATACAATAATTATTCTGAACATATTGGTCCTCCAGGAAATAATTGGATTTTAATTCGCTTTGATCTTCACTGAACATTTGTCGACCAAATGTCCAGATTCTTACTGTGAATGTGGGAAAAACTTCACCGGGTGTGCCACCGGATTAAAAATTCGCTATGTGGTATGATTTGGATTTCAATACCCGCTCAACCGGCCACGGATTTCGGATTGTGGATAAGGGTTCATGGTCCTCGCAGGAAGCGGGATTTCACTTCTTGATTTTTAGATATTAATGAGTTCAAAAAGCGCGTTTCGGCGAGAAAGCGGAGCATACACATTAGTATGTGGGCATTTTGAGGCGGTCCGCAGCACAGCCATGGGCACTTAGACGCGTTTTTGAGATGGTTTCTAACATGTGAGATGGAAGGCCCCCGCCACATCTTGATCCTCCGCCGCCAGGCGATTAAACGTAATGGCGGCATCGGCCGTGGTCTGGGCGATGACTTTAATTTGGTGGTTTTCCAGGGTTTGCCGAACGGCGTCAGGTACCCGCATATTTCCGGCATAACCGGTGCCGATAACCAGAATATTCGGTCTGGCGATCAAAATATCGTCAATGTCATCGGCAGCCAGGCGATGTCCCTGCTGCCGCCACCAGTTTCCGATAACTTCGCCGCGAATGATTTTTAAATCCTTGCGGTATGTTGTCCCCTTTACCGTCATGTGGCTGCCTGTGATATATTGGTCGATCATCTCATCCTCGCGACCGGTTTGTAGTGGTTGTCAAAAAAACGCTACGATATCAAAACGTTTTTTCTACAACCCCTTATGCCGCAATTCCACCATTTTGAGTATTAATATGAAAAGCGGTATAATTTTATTTTGTTGGCGATGAACACCCGGACTGCTCAGAAATTAAGACCCTGATAAAATAAATCAAGTCTTGTCAACCGCAGCACCCGAAATTGCTTTTCAGAAGACTTTGTGCTTTATAGGGGTTGTCAAAAAAAAACGTTCCGGTATTCAAACGTTTTTTTCTACAACCGCTTAGGCCACACTTTCTTATTCCGGAACATTATTATGGAAAACGGTATAACAGGAACACGGCTGAATATTTTCGTCAATGAAACGAATACGTTGGCGGTGCCGGAGACATACATGACCCCCCAATATTTGAAGGTCGATTTAAAAAAAAAGGTGCCATTTGATCAGGCTTACTGGGTCGTACCGGATCGGCTCATGGCCGGTTATTATCCGGGAGCGGCGCTCGGCCGGGATGGCCACCTAAAATTAAGTGCGCTGCTGAAGTGCGGTATCCGCCATTTTATCAGCCTGATGCAGACCGACGAGATGCGCTGGTACGACAAACCTATCGTTCCCTACGAAGACCAGACGCGAGCGATTGCCCGAGAACTGGGGTGTGAGGTTACCTTCGATCGTATCCCCATAAAAGATATGGGGATTCCCACCCGCATCAATATGGCGCGAATTTTAGACCGGGTAGATCAAAAAATTGAAGCCCGTAAACCCGTTTATGTCCATTGTCTGGGAGGGGTCGGCCGCACCGGTACGGTTGTCGGTTGTTATCTGTCTCGACATGGATATGCCACCGGTCGAAAAGTTATTCAGCTGCTGCAGCAACTCAGGCAAAATACAACGACGCAGGACCGATTATCGCCTGAATCCAACCCGCAAATCGATCTGGTGCTTTCTTGGGTGGAAGGAGAATGAGGTAGGTGTGAGCAAAAATTTGGATACGGCACAGATAGCCGAGCGATTGGCCCGGATGGCGGCCGTTGAGGTAAAAACCAATGAAATAATCGCGCCCTACACCAGCTACAAAATCGGCGGCCCCACCGCGGTGTGGGTTGCTCCCCAAACCGAGACGAGCATCAGAGAAGTGCTTGCAATTGTGCATTCAGGCAACATCCCGCTGTTTATCATGGGACTCGGTTCGAATTTACTGGTTTCGGATAAAGGCTGGCCGGGGGTGACGCTCTATCTGGGCGCCAATCTCAGCGGCTGGCGCTTTGGTGGCTCAGCAGCCACCGTTCTGGCGGGCACCCGTTTGCTGGACCTGATCCGGTATGCAGTCGACCACGGCCACGGCGGTATGGAGTTGATGGCGGGAATCCCCGGCAGCATTGGCGGCGCGCTGCGCATGAATGCCGGGGCTTTCGGACAGGAAATCGCGCAGACAATCGTAAAAGTCCAGGGCTTCCACCTGGACGGCAAATCATTTGCAGCTGAGCGCAAGGAGATTGGTTTCGGTTACCGCCAGGCTCCGGATCTGGAGCGCATCGTCCTCACCAGCGCACAATTCCATTTTAAGCCAGCAGATGCTAAGATGTTAAAACAGCGCAGGAATGATATTCTGGCGCTGCGTGCGAAAAAACAACCCCTGGATTATCCTTCATGCGGCAGCGTTTTCAAACGCCCTCCGGGCTATTACGCGGGCGCATTGATCGAAGAAGCCGGTTTAAAGGGCGAGCGCGCCGGGGGTGCCATGATCAGTCCCAAACATGCCGGATTTATTCTAAACACAGACAATGCTAAGGCTGCCGATGTATTCTGCCTGATCCGCAAGATTGAAGACAGGGTCTGGCAGCGGTTCGGGGTGAAGCTGGAAAGAGAAGTTAAGCTGATCGGTGAGTTTGACGATTAGAAAATAGCCTCAGGATTATCAGCGCAGAAATACAACCACGAAGAGCACAAAAAACACAAAGAAAATTTAAAAACAGTTTTAAGGGCTGCTACCGCTAAACTGATTGCAGAGCTTTTAGATCTTGTTCGAGGGCAAGGCGAAATTCGATTCAAAAACGGAGCGTACACGATAGTACGCGAGTATTTTGAACCGAATTTTAACAAAGCCCTCGGGCAAGAGATGAGGGTTCTGCAATCAGTTTTAGTCGGCGTCCTCCCAGGCAATACAATCAACCGGACACGTCTCAATCGCTTCTTCAATACAGTCTTCCGGACCGCCTTCAGGCATGATGACTTCCGCTTTTTCCTCGTCTTCATTAAAGGCAAAAACTTCTGCGCAAAGCTCAACGCAGCTCTCACAGCCGATGCATTCGTCGGCATCAATGACAACTCTTCTGGCCATGGTTAAATCTCCTTTTATAAAATATATCGAAGGGCCGTGCAGCCCGTATGAACGAATCCTAAGATAAGATCTGGGAAACTAAAAGCAAGGGGATTGACATTCCGGTTAAATTAAGATTCATTAGCGTTTTCGGGGGAAAAGGCCATGCGTCCAAAAATCATCATCAGCCGTCAGCGACACATATAGTGGTTGTCAAAAAAACGTTCCGGTTGTGGGACGTTTTTTTGCTACAACACTTATGCCGCCATCCTTTTTTTGGAACATTATTATGACAAGCGGTGTAACTTCATGACCCGCACGCCATCACATGATCGCGAATCGGTCGACTTTAAAACCGGCCGCATCGTTGTGCTTTCGCTTTGCCATTTTATTCACGATATCTATTCCAGTTTTCTGTCGCCGCTTCTACCCCTTCTGATCGAAAAACTGTCCATGTCTTTGACACAGGCCGGGTTTCTTTCTTCGGTCATGCAGATTCCCGCACTCATGAATCCATATATCGGCATTTTGGCTGACAGAATCAGCGTTCGCTACTTTATCATTCTTGCGCCTGCCCTGACTGCTGTTCCGATGAGCCTGATCGGGACGGCCCCCAGCTATGGTATTTTATTAATATTATTATTTATAACGGGCATCAGCGTTTCGCTTTTTCACGTCCCTTCCCCGGTGATGATATCGCGTTTGGCAGGCTCAAAAAAAGGCCGCGGAATGAGTTTCTACATGACCGGAGGTGAGCTTGCCAGAGCGGTCGGACCCCTGGTTGCGGTGGGGATGGTTTCTCTTTATGGGCTCGAAGGCTTCTATCCCATTATGATTTTCGGTCTGGCGGCTTCGGCCTGGTTGTATTTCAACTTTCGGGAGGTGCCGATAACCGTAAATCACAACCGCAAATTATCCGTTCTGCAAACCTGGCGCGAATTGCGATTCATTCTCATGCCTTTGACGGCAATACTTCTGGCGCGGGGATTTATGCATGCGTCCATAACGGCTTTTTTGCCAACCTTCATTAAATTGGAAACCGGTGATCTTTGGCTGGCCGGCGCCGCCCTCACGCTTTTTGAAATCAGCGGTGTCGGCGGTGTGTTTGCGGCCGGGTTCCTCAGCGATCGTTTTGGCCGCCGCCGAATTTTGCTGATTTCTTTGCTGGGCGCTCCTTTAAGTTTACTCATATTCGCCTGGGTTGGCGGGTGGGTTCGTTTTTTGACCTTACTGGTTATCGGATTTACCTTGCTGTCGACAACCCCAGTTATGCTGGCGCTTGTGCAGGAACACGCCAAAAGCAGCCCGTCTGCCGCCAATGGATTTTTCATGATGGCATCGTTCATGGCGCGTTCGGCAATCGTCGTATTGGTAGGTTTAATCGGAGACTTGATCGGCCTGCGCGCCACCTATTTTGTGAGCGCCATAATGGGGCTGACCGCGATTCCGTTTATTCTGATGCTGCCCAAAAGAAATCTATGACTTAGAAGCTATCTCAAAAAATAATAGATAATGAAACTTTTCAATATATTGGCAATCCTGATCACCCTTTCAGCGGTTTTCAGCTATATCAACCATCGCTTTATCCGGTTGCCGACCACCATCGGTGTAATGGCGATTTCCCTGCTAGCTTCGCTGGGACTGATCGCCCTGGGTTCGCTCGGGTTTGGGCTCGAAGAAAATGCTCGTATCTTGCTGAACAGCATCGATTTTGATGAAACCTTACTGCACGGAATGCTCAGTTTCCTGCTGTTTGCCGGGGCCCTGCATGTTAACCTGGTGGATCTGTCCAGACAAAAATACATTATCAGCACGCTGGCCACGCTGGGGGTTATCGGGTCCACCTTTATCATCGGCTTCGCCAGCTGGTGGGTGCTGGGCTGGCTGAGTATCAATTTGCCTTTTATCTATTGCCTATTGTTCGGTGCCCTGATCTCGCCGACAGATCCCATCGCGGTCATGGGTATTTTAAAAAAAGCCAGAGTGCCCGCAAGCCTCGAAACCAAAATTACCGGTGAATCCCTGTTTAACGATGGTGTTGCGGTGGTGGTGTTTCTGGTCATATTGGAAATCGCCACCGGGACCCAGGGTGTCACAGTCGCTTCGGTGGCAGGATTGTTCATAAAAGAAGCGCTTGGCGGTCTGGTTTTCGGGCTGCTCATCGGGGCAATTGCCTATTGGATGCTGAAAAGTGTGGAAAACTACCAGGTCGAAATTCTGATTACCCTGGCCCTGGTAACCGGCGGCTTTGCGCTTGCCGACACTCTGCACCTTTCCGGGCCGATTGCCATCGTGGTGGCCGGGCTGCTGATCGGCAATCATGGTCGCATGCTGGCCATGTCAGATGAAGTCCGCGATCATCTCGACAAATTCTGGGAACTGGTTGATGAAATACTAAATGCCGTCCTGTTCGTAATGATCGGCCTTGAGGTTTTGATTCTGACCTTCAATCGGTCCTATCTGTTAGCGGGAATCATTCTGATTCCCCTTCTGCTGGCCGCTCGTTTTATATGCGTCGGTATTCCGGTGGTGCTTCTCAAACCCTTTCGAACCTTCAGTCCCCATGTTATCAAAATCCTGACCTGGGGCGGTCTGCGAGGCGGCATATCGGTCGCCCTGGCCCTGTCTTTACCGGCCGGTCCAAACCGCGAAGCGATCCTGGCGGTTACCTACATCATCGTGGTTTTTTCCATTATCGTTCAGGGGTTGACCATCGGCAAATTGGTGAAGGGGGTAAAGGACTGAGTTCAGACAAAATATGAAGTTTTAATCGAAGCGTTCCTCTTTCCAGGGATCCGCCGTGTTCGAATATCCGCTGCTTTCATAGTATCCCGGCTCATCAATATCGGAAAATCGAACCTCTTCAAGCCATTTCACACTTTTGTAAAAATAACGGTCCGGTATCAATGCACGTAGTGGTGCACCGTGTGCTTTGGGCAGCCGTTTCCCAAAAAATTGATGCGCTAGAATGGCATTTTCCTTGACGGCTTCATCGAGGGGTATGTTACTGGAGTAACCGGCATGCCCCTCGAAAATGACGAACCGGGCGCTGTTTTTGACGCCGACCCGTTTAATGATTTCTGTGATTCGAATGCCGGCCCATTTAGAATCCAGCAGGGTCCAGCCGGTAACACAATGCACATCGCAGGTCAGATTCACCTGGTTTAAACCCATCAAATTCCGAAAGCTGATCGTTTGCGGCTGCTCGACCAGGCCGCTGATCTTCAGATGCCAGTCGTCAATTTTGCCGGGTCCGGCAGCACCCCCCATAGGAACCAGCGCTTTAACCGCATGCTGACCCGGCGGAATACGAGGTCGCCCGTCAGGCCTGAGGTCGGCGGCCCATGCCCGGTTTTCGGAATCCGTGAGTTTAACAAATAAACCCGGCAGCCCGATGGATACCAGGCTGCCGCCGGTCATCGCCATAAAATCCCGTCGGGTTATTTTTTTTCGTTCGTTCTGCATTTATCTGTCTGTGGTTGACCATGATGTCTTTGTAGAAGACTATATAATGTTAAAGCTAAGGCTGAAATTCCCGTCTGGCAACTGCTTCTGCTTTTGTACAAAATTGTAAAATTTATGCCAGGGTTTCTGCCGGGTGGCGGCAATGGATCGCTGGATCGCGGTCCAAAAACATTGCGTTATGAGTTTTGATCTGTTACCTTGCGCTTTTAATTTATCCAGAATAGCAGTTTGAGAAACACGAATCCGATATAAGGAGAGAAGATAATGACAGAAGAACAACAGCAACCGACCGAATTAAAGCTGGATCGCAGCAATTTTTATAAAGAAGAAACCTTTACAGATCTTAAAGTTGGTATGATCAAGCGCATGACACCCGTTAAGTCTGATGGCACTGTGGACAAAACCCGCAAAGCCGTTTTCGTCGCCCACACGTCTTTGATGACCCCCGGCGGGCCATTGCCGCTGCAGGCTGTCATTCAGGCCAAAGATCTGCAACAGGCGATCAAGAAATTTCCGGATGCTATGAAAGTCGCTATGGATCGACTGGCTGAGGAGGCGAAAAAATATCAGGAGCAACAAGGGGATCGAATTGAAAAACAGGATTCCCGAATCATCGTGCCCGGCAGGTAAAAATTAAAGCGTTTGATAAGCAGCGATGTGCCACAAAAAAAGAATGATGTCTTTTTTTAAAAAATTTTCAGGCAAAACGCCCCTTGCGCACGAGCATCGCGGCGATGAACTGTTTACAGCGAATTTTTGGGGCAAAGCCAAGATCGAATATGAACGCGCCCTGGAGAAACTGGAACGCACAGCAGCGCCGGACCCTGAGCTTAAAGCCCGACTGCAGGAAAAAATAATCAAGGTAAAAGAGGCCCTGGCACGCAGCCATAAACGCAGTGCCGACGATATGCTCGATGCCGGCTTTCATGACGATGCGCGGGAGCTATATATTCTAGCCCTGGAGCTTACCGAAGATCCAGCGCTTCAATCGGAGCTGGAAGAAAAACATAAACTGCTTGATTTTCAGATGAATAAATCCATTGCAGAATCGCTGCCGGACGATGATGATCCGCCTTTTGAAGACGATGACCTCCCTTTTGAAATCGGAAGATCGGAATATCCGCAACAGGGCGAAGGGGAAGACGAAACCTTCAGAGCTCTGTGCGGTGCACTGCCCGAAGATGTTCAAAATGCTTACCTGAGCTATGGTGCTAATTTTAAGAAAGGTTATCTGGCATTGAACCGGGGTGAATTTTCCGCTGCGACTGATTACTTGAGCAGCGCCATGGCTGAAAATCCGTCAGCCGACAGCTTTATCCCGCTGGAGCTGGCCACAGCCTATCTGAACCTGAACAGATATACAGAAGCGCGGCAGTTGCTTGAAGCGCTGTTGAAAGATCAACCCCAGGCACTGCCCGCATACCAGCTTTTATGTGAAATCTTCTGGGAAAAAAATGCATTTGACCGCGCGGAAGCCCTGCTGGGTTCAGTGCCCGAAGAGCTGACCGAATCCATAGCGGTGTACGTTTTAAAAGGAGAGACGCTTTTCCGTGCGGGAGACCCCACTGCAGCCAAAACAATTTATCAAAAATTTCTAAAAGACTATGGTTGGAATGAACGCATTGCCCGGGCGCTGGCCACAACCCATGAAGCCCTTAACGAGCTGGCCAACGCGCGTAATTTATACCGGGAGATGATGGCACAGTGCCGCAGTTGTCACGCACGCATCGACCCGTTTATTAAGGAACGATACGCGGACCTTTGTTTTGATTCCGGGATGCTCAGCACCGATATCCTTGAGCTTTATCTTGCCCTGGCCCAGGAGGTTCCCGACAAGGCCGCTGATTATTATGAAAAGGTCAGCCGTATTTATGCCGCCGAGGGGAATTCAAAGGAAGCCGGCCGGTTTCGGGCAATATCTGAAAAAATAGCGAATAAATAATAAGATAATTCAATAAAATGTCATTTATACCGGATATTAAACCCCCACCGATAGAGCCGGCGACTGCCCTGTGGTTTATATATGACGGGGGCCAGCTGCTGGTAAAAATCCGAAACGAGACCTGCACCATCCCTGAAACAAGGGATCTAAAGGAATATCAATCCGCTCTTTTTCACAAACAGTATCTTGGCACCCTGGACAGCCACCCCTGTTACGCGGCTGAAATAGCCGACGATAAACTAAAGGGAGCGAATCTGGAATCCATGGATTTACGGGCGCTGTTTGGCAAATTGGACGAAAATCTGATCTGGATCGCCGGGCGGGCCAACCAGCTGGTGAATTGGAATCAAACGCACCAGTATTGTGGCGGCTGCGGACAACTGACCGAATTTAAGACAGACGAGCGGGCCAAAATTTGCCCGCAATGCGACCTGACAAATTACCCCCGTTTATCTCCGGCTGTTATCGTGGCAGTCTTAAAAAATGATCAGATTTTGCTCGGGCGCAATAAACGGTTTAAATTGCCGTTTTACAGCGTTTTGGCCGGTTTTGTGGAACCGGGAGAAACCCTGGAAGGATGTGTCGAAAGGGAAATCCGCGAAGAAGTCGGTATAACGGTCAAAAATATCCACTATTTCGGCAGCCAGCCATGGCCGTTTCCGAATTCATTGATGATTGCTTTTACAGCCGATTATGGCGGCGGTAACATTCGTATTGATGGATCTGAAATCATCGATGCCGCCTGGTTTGGAAAAGACAACCTCCCACAAATTCCTCCCAGGATTAGTATTGCGAGACAGCTTATCGAATGGTTCATCCAAAACCACTAAAAGCCATTTCAAAACCTCTTTGGAGCTAATTTTGCGGAGTTTTGAAATGGCTTCTAAAAACTTTAGATTTTGCCAGTTCTTGGGGCAATGGGTCTCTTGATTTCGGGAATACTATTTGGCGTCGACGAGATGGATTTGGAATCACCCTTTCCGGCACCGGGTGCCGGGCATCTTTTTGATAGACCTTTTTGGAAATAAATGTGATTTTGCAGCAAGTTAGGTTTTGAAATGCAAAGAGGAGCATGCGAATGATTCATGTCATTGCCACAATAGAACTTCGACCAAATTCGAGAGAAAATTATCTGAAGATCTTACAAAACAACGTGCCATACGTGAAGGCTGAAAAGGGGTGTTTGGGTTATGAGCCGGCCGTTGACCTTGATTCCGGTTTAGCATTCCAGGAAACGGTGAGAAAGAACGTCGTGACCATCGTCGAAGCCTGGGAAACTCTTGAGCACCTTGTTGCCCATCTCAAAACAGCTCACATGCTTTCTTACCGCGATGCGGTTACGAATTATGTCAAGAAGGTCAGCGTGCAGGTAATGGAGCCGGCATAGGCCCTTAAAGTCGTATTTACTAAAAGCTGATCTCAAGAAACGCAGTTCGCTTTCTTTAATGCGCTTTTGAAATAGCTTCGACCCGGGAGGGAATTGCTTATGTGTGGCCGATTTGTGGGATACCGCAAACTGGATGAGCTACAGGAATTTTTCCCGATTGACCGCGCCAATTGCGAGGTGACGGCCAATTTCAATGTCGCACCGTCGCAGGAGATTTTGGCAATTTTCAATAATCAGGGAGAAAACTGGCTGGATAAATTCCATTGGGGGCTGGTACCGTTCTGGGCCAAAGACCCGTCCATCGGAAACCGCATGATCAATGCTCGCGCTGAAACCGTTGCCGAAAAGCCCTCCTTTAAAAATGCCTTTAAAAAGCGCAGGTGCTTGATCATTGCCGATGGCTTTTACGAATGGAAAGGCCCCAAGGGCCAAAAGCAACCCATGTTGATTACACTGCCCGATAAAAAACCTTTTGCATTTGCCGGGCTCTGGGAAACCTGGCACAAAAACGACCCGGAAGTGCCTTACAGATCATGTACCATCATTACGGCCGAAGCCAGTGAGTCGATCCGCGACATTCACCATCGTATGCCGGTGATTCTCAAACCCGAAGTATATACGCACTGGCTGAATACGAAAAATCAGGATACCACGGAGTTAAAAAAAATTCTGGAGGAGAAACGCCTGACCCAATTGATCAGCTACCCGGTATCGAAAGAGGTTAATTCCACGCGAAATAATGATTCTTCCTTTCTAGATCCCATAGACTAAAACGCCCGCATCACCATCGCCCATGCACTCAGCGCCAGCATAACCGCAACTAACATGGCCTTGGACGCCGGCGCCAGCAGCCGATTCACAACCACAAGCACTGTAATAATCACCGATGCGGCGATTACGATTGCCGGTGCCATTATCCACGGAATCTTATCCGACAGCGCTAAAAAATGCTGCATTTTTATCCTCCTTCGGTGGCTTATTCAAGCAAGCTTTGGTAGCGACGATTCAGGTTCTTCGGCATTTCGCGGGGATGGTGTCAGGCTTGAGATGCTGCTTTCAGGAGATCTGGATCTTTAGTATGCCGGTTTCGATGTGAGAATCTGTTTTTGCGTTTCTGCTAAATAAAAGAAAGAAGCCGCAAAAGCATCGAATTTAGGCCCAATAGTATATATACTATATGTGGTATGTCAATAATTATTATATACAATATATGCTATATAGGATCGTTTCTTACGTCCCGGCAAACTAAAGAACAGGGGGGTGGAATTAAACCTGTACAATTGAGATTCTTTTTGGTAAGAACCCATCTTCCTGCAAGCGTGTAGTTGTAAAAAGGAATTCACAGAAAGGTCAGGGGGGAAATGAAAGGTCCGCTCAACAAACGCGAAAAAGAAACGGTGTGGTATGAGAATGAAGCCCCCGTTAATGAATATTTGGATAATGAGTATTCCCGCAAAGCCGATAATCACAGAACAGATTCGCAGCCCGAGAAGCTTTCCTGGTTAGACATCATCAAGAAATCATGGCCTGTAAAATGAGGATCCCTTTCGGCCCGCTGCAAGCGTGACCATAGGGTATCCAGGCCCAGGGGCACAAATCTGTTTGACCTTATTTTTAGAAACGGCGTCAATAAAAAAGGGCAGTGATTGCACTGCCCTTCAGGGGGGGCGAAATCAACGCCCGTGA